>Ga0208793_1000591_pt1 | contig 23989 bp, 31 predicted proteins | sample 17_taG_FD_184092 | JGI IMG/M metagenome (GOLD analysis project Ga0208793, IMG submission 184092) | Marine viral communities from the Subarctic Pacific Ocean - 17_ETSP_OMZ_AT15314 metaG (SPAdes) (version 2) | ecosystem: Environmental > Aquatic > Marine > Oceanic | place: Pacific Ocean | collected...
GTTACCCGTGTCATCCCTAGACGCGGGACAGGTGTCTAACGCTTGCAGTGACCATGATCTACACGGCATCTTGCTGGCCTTCGATAGCTTCAACATGTCTCTGGTTCTCCCTAGTCGATTGGTTTAGCAGTAGACCCAGAGTGTAACCTAGGCCTACCACTAACACAACCCTCCTTATCCTACGTGATCCTTAATAAACTGCTGAGCGCTAGGCTTGGGCTTCTCTTGCTCTACTCTGCTGAGTACCCAATCGCCTCCCGTTAACAGCTTTGCTACTTCTCTGGCCTCCTGTTGTGCACAGTTTTGTCCGTAGTTAAACAGCGTCAAATGTGCCACTGTGTCCCCCGTTGCTGTACTGATTCTAAACGTTTGCTTACTCATGGCCTCAGGCCTCCCTATTCGTTTAACTTGTGACCATAGTACCAGAGTCAGCCCTAGAGTCAAGTGTGAATATTACCAATCTTGTGTAAGCTCTAGGCCTTGACTCTCTGTCCTGTTGTATGCTTGTGGGTAGCCTGAGTGTAGCCTGAGGGTCCTACACTGGCACACACACTTTGTCAACGTGAATATTACACTTGTAAACGTGTGGCATCTGTGGTTGCGGCCCTAGGTTTACCCCATGCAAAACTCGTGCCAACTTTAGAAGCTCGCCTTTGGTATTATTACCTGTTGCATCGCGTGGCATCTTGTGTTAGGCCCTGAGATTGATAGGGGGGGAGGGGGGTTGCCTTAGAATAATTATTGTTGTAGCCACTCAGGTTTGCAAGAGGGTAATTTTAGCTAAAACTAGGTAAAAATAACATAAGTTATTCTCTAGATAACCACCTGTTTTACCTTGTGTTTTATCCGGGGGCGGGACTACAGTACAAATAAGTACAAAAAAGACTTGACTTTTGAGTAAAAGTATGGTAAAATAATAGGCAGATACTAGGATATATTTAGTAGAACAGGAGTTGGGCTAAGTTAGTTACTTAACCGTTCGTATAGATCCCCTCTTCTGTTGCTTCCTAGGCAGGGGACTCATGCGAACTAGCGTTCAACATAAGGAAAAGGATAATGTCAGATGATGACACCCTAGAGCAACAGGCCGCTGAACGTAAAGAAATTAATTTACGTAAGCGCAAGAGAGGCAGACCTAAGAAGTCTGAGGTAAAGTCCAAAACTGCAGGCTCTAGAGGTAAAGTAGGCAGACCTAAGGGCGATGCTTCTATCATTAATGAGTACAAGGCTAGAATGTTAGCTAGTCCTAAGTCAGAGTTAGTGTTACAAACTATCTTTGATGCTGCAACTAACGATGACCACAAGAATCAGGCAGCAGCGTGGAAGTTAATCATGGACCGTATACTGCCTGTAGGGGCTTTTGAGAAGGATGTAATCAAGGATGCGGGACGAAGTGCAATACAGATTAACATCACTGGGGTCGGAAGTGCGTCTGTTGCTGATGGCTTTGAGTCGGGAGAAACATTTGATGGAGAAGCAGTGGATGTCACAGGATAAACTGGACGATGTACTAGAGGAAGCCCTTGGATACGTAACCAGAGTAGGTGATGCCACAAGTCAGCTTATTAATGTTGCTATCCTCTTCGGTGACAACGCTAATGAGTCCGTCTCAGGGCGCTCACACAGGCTAAAAGTTAAAAGTAAGGCGTGGGGCTGGGTTAATGCAGCTATTGACTTCACGTTTGATGAGAACCACTGTGAACGCGCGTACCTCAACGACGTAGCTAGGGCGGCAAAGACGCTCAACGAAGCCAAACCAAAAAAGAAATCAACTAAGAAAGGGGCGTAACAGTGCCTAGTATTTATGATGATGTAGTAAACGCGGGCGTTGGTTATACTGTAACAAGAGGGGATGCCGTTTTAGGACAAACTCTTATAGATGCAGGAACAGGCGCAGAGTTAGATGAGAGCCAACAAGAACAAATGGACTCTTGGGAAGAGAACCCTCTTTTTAAGAAAAGAATAGACCAAATATTAAGGCAAATTCAAGAAAAGAAAAAACTTCAGGAGTCTGCGGGACTAGCTGAAGGCGGCTTAGTTGAAGCTGAAAACTACGAAGACGGAGGTGAAGTCGAAGGTCCGGGCACAGGTACTTCAGACTCTATTGAGGCTAGGCTGTCTGACGGTGAGTTTGTATTTACTGCCAAGGCTGTTGAGCAGATCGGTGCTGACAACCTAATGGCTATCATGAAGGAAGCAGAGAAGCAGTACGACAAGCGGACATCTGAGTCAGAAGCCCGAAGTCTCTTTGGCAAAATGTTACGCAAGTGAAATACTTTAGTACCTCTGAGTTTAACTGCCAACACACAGGCGAGAACCACATGGAACCTGAGTTCTTGAGTAAACTAGACTCTCTCAGGGAGTACTGTGGTTTTCCTTTTGTTATCACCAGCGGCTACAGAAGCCCTAGCCACCCGTTAGAGGCCGTAAAAGAGATACCGGGAACACACGCGCAAGGCATAGCAGCAGACATAAAGACAACGAACTCTGCTCATCGGTATACGTTAATAAAAGGGGCCTTAGAACACGGCTTTACTGGAATAGGGGTCGCTGGTGACTTTATACACGTAGATACACGGGGTACTCTACCCGTGCTGTGGACTTACTAGAGCCTCTAAGGAACTCTAATCATGTTATATACTAAGCACACTACCCTCACAGACACTACTCTGACAACCCTGTTTGCGGTTCCTAGTGGGTATCACGCAGTAGTAAACTACGTGTTTGTAGCTAACCACAACGGCTCCACTTCAACTGTAGACTTATATTGGGACCTAGGCGGCGTAGCTCAAGTGTACATCTTTGACGGAGAGAGTATTAATGGTGGGACACAGGCAACACTAGGAAACGGAGGAGGGCCGCTGTTTGTTCTTCACGAAAACGAAACGGTCAAGTGTCAAGCAGGGGGAGTAGGCAACATGGAAGTAGTTGTCACCTTTGATCTGGTTGAAACCCCGGCATCACTTGTTAATTTTAACGGGAGCTAACGAATGAAGATTATTACAACAGCACTAATTGCAGCACTCTTGCTTGTTGCAGGGTGTGCGTCAACTAACTCACTGTACTACGAGTCAGTCCAGAAGACTGCAGAAGCTAACGCCAAAGCGGTACAGGCTAAGTTTGCTGCGCTGTCTAAGATTGCCTCCAGCGGTGACGGACAGGCTGCTAGCGCTGCTGTAATGGCCTTGGCTCTCACGAGTACTCCTAACTCACAACCCATTCCACAGAAGTCTGAGGCTATCCAGTGGGCATCTATTCTAGCGTCTCCTGTAACCTCTCTGGGTATGATGTGGATGCAGGCAGACTCGGCTAAGACTATGGCTCGCTACAACTCACAGGTTGATATAGCGCAGGTAGCTGCTGATGCACAGACTCAACAAACGCTCTACGGAAGTTTCTCTGACATTTCTAGTGCAGGCTTTACGGCTGTTAGCAATGTAAACTACACACCCTTTATTGAGGGCATGGTAGACTTGGGTACTACTGGACTGGACAACTTGACCACTATGGGTACAGCAGGGTTTGACGCTAACGTGGACTTGGGAACCGCAGGAATAACAGGCGTTGTTGACATGGGTACTGCAGGTGTTAACGGTATAGTAGACGTCGCTGAAACAGGTTACGGCGCAGTGCTAGACCTAGGAAAAGACAGTAACGACCTAATAGGACAAATTTGGAACAATCCTAATGCTGTTTGCTCAGTCTCTGTAGATGAAGCAGGAGAACTGACAGTAACCTGTGACTGATCTAAACGTACAGCTGTTGCCTTGGCAGCAGGAAGTCTACTCTGATCCTACTAGGTTCAAGGTAGTAGCCGCAGGACGTCGTACAGGGAAGTCGCGTCTTGCTGCGTGGATGTTGATTATCAACGCTTTACAGTCCGATAAAGGGCAAGTTTTTTACGTTGCGCCCACTCAAGGTCAGGCCCGTGACATCATGTGGCAAACCCTGATGGAGCTAGGACACCCTGTGATTGCGGGTTCGCATATTAACAACCTGCAGATCAAGCTGGTCAACGGGGCCACGATTAGTCTCAAAGGAGCCGACAGGCCAGAGACAATGCGTGGTGTGTCCTTGAAGTTTCTTGTGATGGACGAGTATGCGGATATGAAGCCCGATGTTTGGGAGCAGATCCTCCGTCCAGCACTGGCTGACCAAAAGGGTCAAGCAATGTTCATAGGTACTCCTATGGGCAGGAACCACTTTTACGAACTGTATAAGTACGCAGAACTAGGGGATGACCCAACGTACAAAGGGTGGCACTTTACATCATATGACAACCCAATACTTGACTCAGAAGAAATCGACATGGCTAAAAAGTCTATGTCATCTTATGCGTTTCGTCAGGAATTTATGGCATCATTTGAGGCCAGAGGCTCCGAAATGTTTAAGGAAGGTTGGGTACAGTTCGGGGAAGAGCCAGAAATCGGAGACTACTATATAGCTGTTGACCTCGCTGGCTTTGAAGAAGTAAACAAAAAACGGACGAAGAATACTAAACTTGATGAAACTGCAATCGCTGTTGTTAAAGTTAATCCTGATGGCTGGTACATTGATAACATTATATATGGGCGGTGGAGTCTTAACGAGACTGCCACCAAGATTTTTCAGGCCGTTAGAGACTACAGACCCGTCAGTGTTGGTATTGAAAAAGGAATAGCAAAGCAGGCGGTAATGTCCCCACTTATGGACTTACAGAAGCGCTACGGTACTTTTTTTAGAGTCGAGGAACTAACCCACGGCAACAGGAAAAAGACTGACAGGGTTATGTGGGCGTTACAGGGGCGGTTTGAAAACGGGTACGTTAGTTTAAATAAGGGTGAGTGGAACAACAGATTCTTAGATCAACTGTTTCAGTTTCCAGACCCATTAACTCACGATGACTTGATCGACGCACTAGCTTACATAGATCAGCTGGCACAAGTAGCGTACCATTACGATTACGAACTTGACGATCACGAAATTTTAGATGTTGTGGCAGGGTACTAATGGTTTTTAGAAGACTTAACACGTATGGCATTTACGCTATCTCTGCCGTAGTATTTTTTACTATGGGCTACAGCATAGCTTTACTTTAAGGAAACAACTATGGCAGAAGATATACTGAGTCCAGACCCTCTGATGATTGAGGAATCGCTGGAAGAGTGGGTGATTACCAAATGCGAAGATTGGAGAGATCACTATGAGTCAAACTATGAAGCAAGGTTTGAGGAATACTATCGGTTATGGCGAGGTCAATGGGACCCTACTGACTCCGAAAGAGCATCAGAACGTTCTCGTATTATCTCTCCTGCACTTCAGCAGGCTGTAGAATCTAGCGTAGCGGAACTAGAAGAGGCAACCTTTGGTCGCGGCAAGTGGTTTGATATTTCTGATGACATGATGGATAAAGACCGTCAGGATGTACAATTTCTTCGGAACAAACTAGCAGAAGACTTTGAAAAGACCAAAGTACGTAAGGCTGTGGCAGAATGTCTAATTAACTCAGCCGTATTTGGCATAGGCATTGGTGAGATCATCCTGTCAGAAGAAAAAGAGATGTCTCCAGCTACTCAGCCGATTATGGACGGACAGCTGACAGCCGTAGGTGTAAACATACAGGACAGAGTAACAGTTAAGCTAAAGCCTGTCATGCCTCAAAACTTTTTGATTGACCCTGTAGCAACATCTATTGAAGATGCTATGGGTGTGGCTGTTGATGAGTTTGTCTCTAAACACTCCGTAGAACTGCTACAGGAGCAGGGCGTTTACAATCAGTCCTACATTGAATCTGCTGCACCTGATACGGATCTAGAGCCAGATCAAGATCTTACAGTGTACAACGATGACAAAGTACGTCTGACAAAGTACTACGGTCTTGTGCCTCGTGAATTGCTTGAGGCTGAAGACGTAGACGTAGAAGAAGAAGGAATGTACGTTGAGGCTATTGTCGTTGTTGCTAATGGCGGTACGTTGCTAAAAGCTGAAGCCAACCCTTACATGATGCAGGATCGTCCTGTAGTTGCGTTTCCTTGGGACGTTGTTCCGGGGCGCTTTTGGGGTCGTGGCGTATGTGAGAAAGGATACAACAGCCAGAAAGCTCTGGACACAGAGTTACGCGCACGTATCGACGCCTTGAGCCTTACTATCCACCCAATGATGGCTATTGACGCTACTCGCTTACCACGAGGCGCTAAACCTGAAGTACGTCCGGGCAAGATGATTCTTACTAATGGAGATCCTCGTGAAGTCTTACAGCCGTTCAATTTTGGGCAAGTTGGTCAGATTACTTTCGCTCAAGCGCAAGCGCTTCAACAGATGGTACAACAGGCTACTGGAGCAGTCGATTCAGCAGGAATCGCTGGGCAGGTCAATGGCGAGGCTACTGCTGCTGGGATCAGTATGTCTCTTGGTGCTATTATCAAACGTCATAAGCGCACTCTGATTAACTTCCAGCAGTCTTTCCTGATGCCTTTTGTCACCAAGGCTGCTCACAGGTACATGCAGTTTGACCCAGAGCATTATCCGGTAGCTGACTACAAGTTTAGCGCTACGTCTACTCTCGGCATTATTGCTAGAGAGTACGAGATTACGCAGTTGACACAGCTTCTGCAAACAATGTCTCCTGAGTCACCTCTGTATCCTGCGCTGATCCAGAGCATTATTGAGAACATGAATCTAAGCAACCGTGATGACCTGTTGGCCGCTATGCAGCAAGCTAGTCAGCCTAATCCCGAACAGCAGCAAATGCAACAGCAAGCTGCACAGGCTCAAATGGCTCTTCAGCAAGCACAGGCACAAGCACTGGCAGGACAAGCAGCTGAGTCTCAAGCTAGAGCGCAGAAGTACCAGATTGAAGCTCAACTGGCTCCACAAGAGTTGGAGATTGATAAGATCGAAGCAATCACTAAAAACTTGCGTGAAGGAGATGCTGACGATAAAGAGTTTGAGCGAAGACTTAAGATTGCTGATCTAGCAATTAAAGAGAAAGCCAACGACGATAAACTACGAATGGGAGCGCCACAGCGTGTTAATGACACAAACCGAAATGAACAACCTCCTCAAGCAGATCAACGAGGCGTTTCAAACGCACTCAGGTCAATTGGAGGCTCTGGAGGCCAAGGTCAGGGAGTTGGAGGAGAAGGTTAATGCCAAAAGAGAAGGACCCAAAGCTAGCAAGAGCAGGAGTAAGCGGATACAACAAACCAAAGAGGACGCCTAATCATCCTACTAAAAAGTTTGTTGTGGTAGCCAAGGAAGGCGACAAGACTAAGACTATTCGTTTTGGTGATGCTAAAATGAAGATCAAGAAAGATCAGCCAGCTAGACGCAAGTCGTTTAGGGCTAGACACAAGTGTGACACAAGTAAGCCTAGTAAACTCAGCGCAAGATATTGGTCTTGCAAAAACTGGTAAGGAGATAGTTATGCCAATGGTAGGAAAGAAAAAGTATCCGTACACCGCTAAGGGCAAAGCAAAGGCTAAGGCGGCTGCAAAGCGAACAGGCAAAAAAGTAAAGAAGGCTAAAGGTTACTAAAGTGCCTAAGAAAAAGAAAAAGGCAAACGATGCGTGTGCAAAGAAGGTCAAGGCTCGTTACAAAGTGTGGCCTTCTGCTTACGCATCTGGTGCTGTGGCTAAATGTCGCAAGGTAGGCGCTAAAAACTGGGGTAACAAAAGTGGCCGTAAGAAAAAGTAAAAAAGGCGCAGCCCTCAAGAAGTGGTTCAAGGACGAATGGGTTGACGTAAAGACCGGGAAGCCCTGTGGACGCTCTGGTAAGGATAAAAAGAAGCGCCCGTACCCCTCGTGCCGCCCTAAGGCGGTAGCTGATAAGATGACAAAAGCTGAAAAAGCCTCGTCATCTAGGCGTAAAACAGGCCCAGCTAAGATCAAACACTCTGTAACAGCCTCTGGTAAAAGGCGAAAAACTGCCAAAAAGAAGAAATAATGCTTGACTTTTGATTTAAAGTATGATATAATATACAGTGTACTTAGGTACATCTTATTAATAGAGACAACCTGCGAGGCCTCAATTGGACAAGGAAACACAAGAGTACTACGACAATTACTTTAGTCTTTTTCGACAGAAAGGCTGGACACAGCTAATGCAAGACTTTGGTAATAATGCTATGAGTATTAATAGCGTAGAAGCAGTTAAAGATGCTAACGATATGAACTTCCGTAAGGGACAACTAAACATATTAGCCTACTTACTGAATTTAGAACCTGCTATTACTAATAGCTATGAAGAACTAACTGAAAACCAAGATGATTAAAGTATTTGATTTTCGTTGTACAAACGGACACGTATTTGAAGAATTTGTAGAAGCAGGTACTACATCCAGTAGGTGCGGATGTGGAGCCAACGCTACGAAAATTGTATCAGCAACTCAGCACATCCTTGATGGTGCCTCTGGGGATTTTCCCGGTAGGCACATGAAGTGGGTACGTGAACACGAGAAGGCTGGTCAATCTAAGCGGGAACCCTAACGGATAACTCCCATTTTATTTCTCCATAACCTAACTAGGCGGGGTAAGTTTATATATGTCACGCGCACAATTACTTGACGAGCGTCCTGAAGAACCAATTGAAACAACAGAAGAACTAGAGCAAGACGGCATTGAGGAGCCTGTAGAGGAAGAACCTCAAGAAGCCGAAGTAGAACTACCGGAAAAGTACCAAGGAAAGTCTGTAGAAGAACTTGTGCAGATGAACCAAGAGCTTGAAAAGTTTTCAGGCAAACAGAGTACGGAAGTTGGTGAGCTACGTTCCGTTGTTGACAGCTACATTCAGACACAACTCGCGCAACAAGCACCTCAACCACAGCAAACTAACGACGAAGAAGATGTAGATTTCTTTGTTGATCCTAAAAATGCTGTTGATCGGGCTATTGACAACCACCCTAAAATCCGACAAGCAGAAGCTGCTGCTTTTGAAAACCACAAGCAAGCTGCTCTTGGACAACTTCAGGTTAGGCATCCAGACATGGAGAACATCCTGAAAGATCCTAAATTTGCTGAATGGATCAAAGGATCAAAAGTCAGAACACAGTTGTTTGTAACAGCTGACCAGATGTACGATTACGATGCTGCTAACGAACTGTTTGATCTCTGGAAAGAGAGAAACAACGTAGCTAAACAGACAGCCTCTGTTGAAAAACAAGCACGTAAAAACACACTCAAGTCAGCCAACACAGGCGACGCCCGTGGAGCATCTGAAGGGTCACGAAGAAAAATTTATCGTCGTGCTGACATTATTAAACTTATGAAGACTGACCCCGAGCGTTATCAGTCCATGTCGGACGAAATTTTAAAAGCATACGCAGAGGGGAGAGTCAAATAGCCTAAAGGAGAAATATCATGGCTACTGCAACTTATCCCGGCGCGGCTGGTATTACCGCGAAAACAGAAGCAGCAACTTTTATCCCCGAAATTTGGTCGGATGAGATCATTGCCGCTTACCAAAAGAACCTGAAGATGGCTCCCCTTGTCAAGCGTCTGTCTATGACGGGCAAAAAAGGTGACCGTATTCATGTACCTAAGCCCACCCGTGGCGATGCCAACGCAAAAGCGGCTGACACTGCGGTTACGATTATCGCTAACACCGAAGCAGAGTTGACCATCGACGTTGATCGTCACTTTGAATACTCGCGTCTCATTGAAGACATCGTAGAAGTACAGGCTCTGTCCTCTCTGCGTCAGTTCTACACTGAAGATGCTGGTTATGCTTTGGCTCTGAAAGTTGACACTGACCTTATCAACGCTGGTACTGGTTTCGGTGACGGTACTCGTACTCAGTCTCCCGCCAACACTGGTGCAGATTGGGTTAACAGCAACAGCTACTACGTAGACGGTGCCAACGGCCTCGCTGCTTACGCTGTTGACACTGTAACGTCTGGTGACAACTTTACTGACCTCGCTCTCCGTGAAGCAATCAAGCTCATGGACGATGCTGATGTACCGATGGACGGTCGTTGCTTGGTGATCCCACCTGCGGCTCGTAAGTCAATCATGGGCATTGAGCGCTATGTATCTTCCGACTTTGTTGGTGGTCGTGGTGTTGAGTCTGGTCTTATCGGCAACCTGTACGGTGTAGACGTATACGTTTCTAGCAACGCTCCGGTCATCGAAGTCGCTGCTCAGAACACCGCGTCAACTGTAGACACCCGTGGTTGTATGTTCTTCCACAAGGATGCCCTTGTAATGGCAGAGCAGTTGTCTGTACGTTCTCAGACCCAGTACAAGCAAGAGTACCTCTCTACTCTGTACACGGCTGATACTCTGTACGGCGTTGAAACCTACCGTCCTGAAGCTGGCTTTATCATCGCCATCGCTGACGAGTAAGTTTGACACAGGGGGTCGCAATGGCCCCCTTTTCTTTCTGTTGTTTCAGGAGTAGTCTATGCCTATTTATCGTGGTGACGGTGGAAGCGCTGAAACTAGCAACAACGCGCTTGCCAACGAAGTAGCACAAGACGCCGCATCTGCTGCGAACAGTGCTACTGAAGCTGCGCTTAGTGCTAGTGCTGCCGCTACTAGTGCGTCTGCCGCCGCTACGAGCGAGACTGCTGCTGAAACTGCAGAAACAAACGCAGAAACATCTGAAACTAACGCTGCATCAAGCGCTACCGCAGCTGCCTCTAGTGCCACTAGTGCAGCCTCAAGCGCAACTACGGCCACTACGCAAGCGAGTGCGGCATCTACGTCTGCAACCGCCGCTGCGACAAGCGCGACTAGTGCTGCTACGAGTGCGACCAACGCATCGACTAGCGCAACCAGTGCGGCCTCTAGTGCAACCACAGCAACAACAAAAGCTAGTGAAGCAGCTACCAGTGCAACTAACGCAGCTACATCAGCAACTAATGCTGCCACCAGTGAAACTAACGCAGCTACATCAGCAACTAATGCTGCGACCAGCGCAACCAACGCCGCTTCTAGCGAATCAGCAGCAGCAACTAGCGAAACCAATGCTGCATCTAGTGCGTCTTCTGCGTCTACTAGCGCAACAAACGCAGCTTCTAGCGCGTCTGCTGCATCTACGTCAGAGACAAACGCGGCATCTTCAGCGTCTGCGGCCAGTACGAGTGCAACCAACGCAGCAACATCAGAATCAAACGCCGCTACGTCAGCAACAAACGCAGCCACTAGTGCTACTAACGCTGCTACGTCAGAGACAAACGCATCTAACAGCGCCACAAGTGCGGCTACATCAGCAACTAATGCTGCTACTAGCGAAACTAACGCGGCAACCAGCGCTACTAACGCAGCTGCATCATACGACGATTTTGATGATCGTTACTTAGGCGCAAAAGCGTCAGATCCAACTCTAGACAACGACGGGGACGCACTAGCTACCGGAGCCTTGTATTTTAATACGGGTGGTGCAGGCATGAAGGTGTATAACGGGTCTGCTTGGGAAGATATAGCAGGAACCGGAACCGTTACAAGCGTAGCTATGACTACGCCAACAGGTCTTACAGTTTCAGGATCTCCTGTCACGGGTAGTGGTACTCTAGCTGTTAGTTTCACAGCAGATTACTCCATACCAACCACGACAAAACAAGGGCAGTGGGACACAGCATACGCAGACACTAACGCGGCAACCGATTCTAACACGAACAATGCGATAGTTAAGCGTGATGCTAGTGGAGACTTCAACGCTCGGTACATAAATGCCGATTACCTGAACATGAGCCACCTCGTAGACACTCGTAACAGCGAAACAGTTTTCTTTAGCTCCACAGACGATTACATCCGCAAGAACAACAAAGAAGGAATGAAGGAGTCGCTGAACATTACGCACATTGCGGATGGATCAGGAGGCGGTGACTACGGCTCCGTGCACTCCTCCGGAGGCGCTACCGGTGGATACATAGGCTACAGCCTCAACGGTCGTGCGGTCTTCATGCACAACAACGGGACCACCACGGGCATCTACAACGACGTAAACAACCACTGGATAATCGTGGGGACGCACGGCGGCGCGACCGGTCTATACCATGCGGGTGCCCAGACGGGCTACACCTATGCTGGCGGCTGGCGGGTAACTGGTAGCATACTGGCTACTTCTAACATCTACGCCTACTACTCAGACGAAAGACTAAAGGATGTTGTAGGAAAAATAGACACGCCTTTAGAAAAAATAAAAGCAATAGACACTTTTTATTACACCCACAACGACACTGCGCGTGAACTGGGTTATGAAGGCTCTGAGAGACAGGTAGGCGTAAGCGCACAGTCTGTGCAATCTGTCATGCCTGAAGTTATTGGACTCGCTCCTATTGATGATGATGGAGAAGGCGGGTCAGTAACTGGTGAGAATTATATGACCGTGCAGTATGAACGTCTTGTGCCTTTGTTAATAGAAAGTATTAAGGAGCTTACGGCTGAGGTGGAGGCGTTAAAAAATGCCGCTTCCTAGCTCGGGTCAAATTGACCTCAATGACATTCACGTTGAAGCTGGTGGATCTAGCGGTACTCAAGCGGCGATTAACGATGCTGATATACGAGCGTTGATTGGTAAATCTTCTGGCGTTCAAATGGCGTTTAGTGAATGGTACGGAGCAAGCAGTGCGCCAGAGTTTGTAGGGAGTCACAGCAGGAATACTTCTGTTTACAGATTAAACAACATGGTTCCTGATTTGAGTTTAACCTCTATATCGGGAAGAACGTCTGGTGATTTGGTTATGATGGCCTTTTCGTGTGATGGGAGTCTCGGTTCTGAGCCTACTGTTACTGGATTAACAAGCCCATCTGTTCTTGCTTGGGACAGGTTCGGCGTTGGTTACGGGGTTATTGTGGGAACGTACAACGGAACAGACACTATTGAGTTTACTGGTGGAAGTGGACAGACCTCTGCTATTTGTGTTTCAATGTTTAGTGGAGTATCATCAGCATCTTTGTACGGGTCTGTAGCCACAGGCACTAGCGGGATGCCTAACCCACCCTCTTACGTTTTAGGATCAGGTAAAGTTGTGTACATCACGGGGCATTTGGATGATGACCTAATTACAGCAACGGCTCCATCAGGTTACACACTGTCGAATACTCAGCAGGCGTCTTACGGATCTCGACGCGCCACAGGAATGGACGCATACGATTTAAGTCCTGCTTCCAGCGGAAACCCCGGAGCCTTTGGTGGTGGGGGCAGTGACTACAGAGCAGCGTGTACTATTATTTTATCTTAGGTAATTATAATGATTAACTACGAGTTTACTATTATATCTCCACAGCAGTTAAAGGTACAGCTGCAGTATACCAAAGACGGTTTTCCTGACTACTGGATAAACACTCAAACTAACGACTTTAGTGATGAAAACCTGCAAACTGTCGCTCAAAACGGCGGTGAAAGAGCAAGAGCTTTTTGGGATGCTATTGCAGTATTGCCTGCAGAAGTAACGCCAGAGTCTACTACGGGTGTTGCGAAACGGCGTGTCAGTGTTGAAGAACCTGTTTACGACAGTCTTACTCACAAAACCTCATTTGAGTGGGTTGAGTCAGATGATGCTTTTACTCAAACGTGGACTGTAACAGAAAAAACCGATGCAGAAAAAGCAGAGGCGCTTACAATATGGCGTGAAACTACTACTGTATCTATGCGGCAAGCTCGTTTAGCTCTGTTAGAGCAAGGGTTGCTGTCTGTAATAGACGATAGCATTGCCTTAATTCCAGAGCCTAACAAAAGTAAAGTTTCTACTGAGTGGGAATACGCTTCTGTAGTAGAAAGAAACTCTGCATGGGTTGCTGTTTTGCAGCCAGCGTTGGGACTAACTGACGAACAGGTGGATGATTTGTTTAAACTAGCTGGTACACTGTAATGCTAGAAGATAATAGATTAGATCGTATTGAGCAAAAGCTAGATAAGCTCACCGAAGCGGTATCACAGATAGCTCGTGTAGAAGAGCAGATGCTGGCTGTTTTCAAGCGCATTGATAGGCACGAGAAGCGTCTAGACGATCAAGAGGATGACATTCAAAGGTTGACAGAAGAAGTCCTAGCTAACTCTTATTCTGTCAAAGCAGGCGAAAGAGTGTTTTGGATTGGTATCGCAACTGTAGCATCAGTACTAGGATATTTAATTAGATAGGGTAAACACATGACTGATTACACTAAAACAACGGACTTTGCTGCCAAGGACAGTTTACCTTCTGGTAACGCTAATAAGGTTGTCAAGGGAGCAGAGTTTGAGACAGAGTTTGACAACATTGCGACTGCAATTTCTACCAAGTTTGATAATACTTCTACGGTAGATATTAACGGCGGTGCTATTGACGGTACTACAATCGGTGCATCAACACCCGCAGCTGGTACGTTTACTGCTTTTACATCAACAGGAATTGATGACAACTCTAATGCTAACGCGATTACAATAGACTCGTCAGAAAGAGTTGGGTTTAACGCTACATCACCCTCAGTAGAAGTACACATTAGAGATCAGAACTACGGAACACTTAGTAGTTCTACTCCTGTTCTCCGTATTGATTCAAACTCTTCACTGGCAAGCAACAGCAAAATTGAGCTTACGGCTGGAGGGGGCACAGCTTCAATTTTTAGGTACTCAGATGATACAGACAACTTCTTAGCCATAGAAGAAACAGGCACTGGAGGAACATCGGGAATCAGGATTAACGATGCTGATTTAGGTGTTGGTCTTTTTACCGCAGGTAGCTCATCAAGTCCTGATTTTAAGGTTGATACATCTGGAGATGTGACAGTAGCCAATGATATGACAGTCGCTGGTGCGGTTGTAAAACTCACCGGACTACCTACTTCAGATCCTTCATCGGCAGGACAGCTGTGGAATGACAGCGGTACGCTAAAAGTGAGTGCTGGTTAATATGTGGCAGGCAATCATATCGCCAATCGCTAGTCTTCTTGGGCAGGTTCTTAAGAACAAGGCCGAAGAAAAGAAAGCGGTACATACAGCCAAGATGGAAGTGATTAAGAACACGGCGTCATGGGAACAACTCATGGCGTCTGCCAGTGCTACCTCGTGGAAGGACGAGTGGTTTACATTGTTGCTCTCAGCGCCTGTGGTTGCGCTTATGTGGGGTATTGGAATGAATGACGTAGAGATACTAGATCGCATCGGTATTGCCTTTGAGGAGCTTAATAGGCTCCCTGATTGGTATCAGTACTTGTTATTCATGGCAGTATCCGCATCCTTTGGTATTCGTGGGGCTGATAAGCTGCTCGCGTTGAAGGGGAAAAAGTAGATGGCTGACGAACGTTTATACGATTATACGAATCAGCGTGAAAAAGGCGATGCACATAACCTGTATTGGAACAACTTTTCTACACAGGTAACTGAATCAGAACTAAAAGAACGGTTTAACGCTGAAGATAACGGACAGTTGAGAAAGGCGTTTGGATCTTTTGACAATTATTTCGCGTACATGAATGAGCGTCAGGATCTCATTGACTCTGGACAACTAAAGTCAGATTGGTGGGATACGGGAGTTGCTCTCGTAGACCAAGGCATGATGTCTGAGTTTGAAAGCGACATGGATGATCGCGCCTTTGAACAGTCGGTTATAGGCAGGGGAGTTGATTTAGCTACTGACGCATACGCAGGTCAGGCCGAAGTTTTAAACAGCCTGTACTCTAAGTACACTGGTGAAGACTTTGTTCGTTACAACAGTGATGGCGACAAGTTTGAGTGGAATGGCTCATCTTTTGTTAAGACCGTAAAAATTGATGACAGCATTAACACAAACGCCCTTATCTTAGGGGCCATGTTAACTGGAGTAACAGCAGGGGCGTTTAGTGCTGCGGGTCTGACAGGTGCGGGCTTGGGTGGCGCTATAGGCAAGGGGGCTGCTGCGGCTACTTCTAACGCACTAACGCAGGCTGCGCTCACTGGGTCTATTGATCCAAGATCCGTGGCTGCTAGTGGAATTATGGCTGGCGTTAGCCCCGGTGGGATGCTCATCAAAGGCCTAAATTTTGTGCCCGACAGTGCCCTTGCTGGTGTACTTAGTGGCGCTACTAATTCTGCTATATCTAGTGCGATAACAGGATCAGGGTTTGACCTTAAGGATGTGGCACTGGCTGGGCTTCAGGGCGGCATCATCAACATCCTTAAAGACCTGTATCAAGACGCAACCCAGTTTGATGTAGGCTCTCGCATGGAGCAGATTGCGTATGAAAGAGAGCAACTAGGGCTGGACCCGCTGCTTGGTGATGCTCTTTATGAAGCGGCAATGGCTATGTCTGGAACAGGCGTTAGCGACCTAGCTGGTTTAGTTGGAGAAGGAGGGCTGATTCCGGGTTTAAATGCTGTTGACACGCGCTGGCTTACTAATCTTTTAGGGGGAGCAGAATATTTACCATCTGTATTTATAGGACCGGATGGAAAAACTTACACAGACGTTGAAATTATAGAAATGGGCATGGACCCTAGTGCTGTATACACAGCGACAATTAACGGACAATCAGTAGATGGTTTTGTTTCTGGCTACACAGAGCAAGAGATAACTATACTTGGTAAGGCTTGGGAAGGGGTTAAGGACAACGTTCCCGGTGTACAGAAGTTTGTCAACTTTGTAAATAATGGTCTTGACTCAGCCTCCAGAACGCAGTTTATAAATGAGCATGGATTTGATCCAAACGACCCCAATAATCTAGATGCCGCAAAAGATGTAATAATTTATGGGCCAATTGATGAAACCTATACGTTTAGCGACGATCCTCGCGGTGACTCTGAAGTTATTGGACAGGTGTTTTGGGAAAAAGACAAATACTCTACTGGTCCTGATTGGTCACAGCAGTTTTATGAGCTTCAAGAATCTGACGGAACTTCAAGCTACATACCGTACTTCCAAATTATAAAAGGTATTCAGGACGGTTACGAGGCTGGTTTGTCTGATGAGGAAATAAGGCTAAACCTAGTTGAGCAAGGCGTTGACCCTGAAGAAGTCATGATGCCTGACGGAGAAACAACGTTAGGGGACGCCATTATTGAGGGAATTTTGGGCGGTCTGCCCGATGATTCGGATTTGTTAACAGACTCAGTAACTGATGAAGAGTTTGTTTCAGACCTTTTGTTGCCTGATGACGAGTTGCCTCCAGAGTTGCCTCCAGAGTTGCCTCCAGAGTTGCCTCCGACATTACCGGGAGGAGACGTTGGAGGAAAACTCCCGGGAGTAAGCGGAAGACCGAAAAGAAGCGCCAGTTTTTCTCCAGCACAGCCTAGAGGTTTTTCTGCAGGAGTAGTAGGAAACTTTCCGCTAGTTGGGCGACAAGAGTTTCCTGTTGAAAACTTTTTAGCACAGTACTACGCATCACTACAACAGCCTCAGTTACCAACCCAAGACGCAGGGATTGTAGAGTCTTTGTTTGAAGGATACATTTAATGATGACCTATTTAAATTTAATGAACAACGTGCTTAGACGTATACGTGAAAATGAGGTGGATAACGTACAAGACACCACTTATTCTAAAATGGTGGGTGACTTTATCAACGATGCTAAAAGGCTGGTAGAGGATGCTTGGGATTGGTCAGCGCTGCGTACTACGCTGTCTGTAGATACTGTAGCAGACACTTTCAGCTACATTCTTGTTGGTTCTGCTAATCGTGGTAAAATCCTACACGCTTATAACGACACAAACGATTGGAACCTAGAATACCAAACTCCACTGTGGTTCGATCAAAAATATATGTTAGACACGCCTCAGTCGGGTTCTCCTAGGTACTACGTATTTAATGGAGTAGACGGTAATGGAGACACACAGATAGAAGTTTACCCAAAGCCCGACGCTGCGTACACTCTTAGATTTAACGTCATTCAGAGACAGGGTGACTTAACTAGCAACGCAGACGAACTAAGTATTCCTGCGATGCCTGTTATTCACATGGCTGTTGCACTGCTTGCGCGTGAGCGTGGCGAAACTGGTGGAACATCAGCGCAAGAGTACTTTGGAGTTGCTGACCGCTATTTGTCAGACGCGATTGCTCTAGACGCTCAGAAGCACCCAGAAGAAGTTATTTGGTACACTCCTTAAGGAGACTAGTGCATGGCACAACCACTACAAAGCATTAATCTACTTGCGCCGGGATTCAAAGGAATCAACACCGAGGACTCTCCGATTGCACAAGATTACTCGTTTGCTGACATAGCTGAAAACGCTGTGATTGACAAGCGTGGTCGTATTGCTGCGCGTAAAGGTGTCAGCGTAACGACAACAAACAAAACAGCGCTTGGTGTAGACCACATCAACAAAATACATTTTTACTATAGTGACGCTGGTTCTGTTAGCGAGACTGTGTTAAGCACAGGCAACAACAAGATTATGTCAGGAACGACAACGCTTACTGAAGTGTCTGTAACTGTAGGCGCTAGTCAAGCTGCATACTCAATTTCAGACGATAACTGGAAGATTGTAAACTTTAACGACAAAGCCTACTTTTTCCAGCGTGGTTACGACCCTCTGGTTTACGACTACAACGCTGGAAGTCCTACTCTTAAGACTTTTCAGGCAGTTAACTCAGACTCTGCTACAGACGCTACTCTTAAGTGTCACGAGGCCGTAGCTGCTTACGGGCGGCTCTGGATTGCCGATAGCGACAGCAACAGTCAGGTAGTTTACTTCTCTGATTTGCTTGTGGGCAACGATTTTACTGGAGGTACAAGCGGGTCTATTAATGTTTCTAAAGTGTGGCCTGATGGCTACGATGAGATTAAAGGACTTGCGGCACACAACGGAATGTTAGTTATATTTGGTGAGCATAGCATTATTGTGTATGCTAATGCTGCTATCCCTGCTACCATGTCTTTGGCTGATACAGTCGCTGGCGTTGGGTGCATTTGTAGAAACTCAATACAACACATAGGAACAGACGTTTTATTTATGTCTGACGATGGTCTGCGTAGTCTGGGCCGAACAATAACAGAAAAGTCGTTACCTATATCAGACTTAAGTGCTAACGTAAAGAACGACATAATTGAATCTCTAGAATTACGCACAGGGCCTACTTCGTCTGTGTATAGTCCAGAACACGCCTTTTACTTAATTACGTTCCCCGACCAGAACAAGACGTTTTGTTTTGACCTGAAGGGAAGGCTTGAAAACAACGCATACAGAACAACCGTATGGGACTCCTCGCTGTTTAAGGCTTACGAAAGAAAAACAGATGGCACTCTCTTGATAGGCAACTCAGAAGGAATAGGAGAGTACTCAGGATATCAGGACAACGGAAATAAATATGTATTTAAGTATTATAGTCCCGCGTTAACGTTTGGCGATGCCAGTAAAGGAAAGATACTAAAGAAAATTAATCCAACTTTAATTGGCGGTCCTAATACCACGGTGTTTCTTAAGTGGGCTTACGACTTTGAACAGTTTTATAACGCAAGAGAGTTTAAGGTATCCAATCAAATACCGTATTACTATAATGAGGCAGCGTCAGAATACACCGTTGCTGAATTTACATCTGGAACCTCAGTAATCTCCAGACCTAAAATTAATGGATCTGGTTTTGGTTCTCTAGTTACGGTAGGTGTAGAAGCTGACATCAACGGTTACGAGTTTTCAATTCAAGAAATTAATGTATTAGCACTGATAGGACGAACGTTATGATTAATATGAATTTTATGCCCCCTGAGCTACAAAATAAGGGACCACTTGCGGGCCTTCCTTATTTTAGAAGCCCTAACCAAGACCCGATTTATCAGACTCCGAGGCCTTTTACTCCGTTACCTACTCCGGTTCCCGGCGTAAACGCCGATTTAGTAGGGCAGTCTATGCCTCAACCCTCTGGACCGCAAAATGCCAATGATCCTATGACACAACAGCAAAGTCCTTACGGTGGTGGATTTTTTGGACAAGGTAGCCCCTTCTTTGCGGGTGGCGGCTTTGGTGGAGGTTTTGGTGGATTTAATCCTTTTGCTGCGCTTTTTGGTGGCGGCGGTTTTAATCCTTTCTTCGGTGGGTTTGGACAACCACAAGTAAGTGGAATGTTTAATAACTTTTCTGGTGGTTTTAATCCCTTTGGTTCTAGACCATCAGGTAGTCCTGTACAACCTACTCAAACGTCTTATAATCCTTATGGGATGCTATCACAAGGCTTTGCGAGGTATAGATAAATGTTTGGATTTCTGACTGACTTAATTGGCGATCTAGCAGGGAGCTTCTACGGACAGTTGCCGCCAGAAGTTCTTGCGCCTTTTCAACCGGGGTATTTTCCCGATATAAACGTACCGGACGTCTCATTTAAGCCGTTTACGGTAACTGACGCCTTTGGTGGAACGATAGGCACTGGCCCAACAGGAGACGTTACTTACAACTTATCTCCAGAACAGCAGGCGCTTCAGAACACGCTTTCTGGTGGAGCCTCTAGTTTCTTTGAACAGGCTCAAATGGACCCGGCGATGCGTGAGCAGGCCGTGTTTGATCGCATGTTGGCTACTATGTCTCCGTCTCAGGAACGTGAGAGGATGGACCTAGAGAGCCGTTTGGCGGCACAGGGACGCTTAGGCGTACAAACCAACCAGTTTGGTGGAACTCCTGAAGCTCTGACGCTTGCAAAAGCACAAGAAGAGGCCCGTTCTAACGCAATGCTTATGGCTATGCAGCAGTCTCAGAGAGAGCAGGCACAGCAGGCAGCGCTAGGTCAGCAGTTTATGCAACAGAGTTACGCACCACAGCAGGCAATGTTGTCTGCCATGAGTCCCGCGCTGAATGTTGCTTCTATGGCTGATGTGGCTAGACGCCAAGGCGGTCAAAACTCGCTTCAGGCACAGCTGGCTATGCTTGATGCTATGGCTGGTCAGGGCGCTGGCTTGTCAAGCCTCTACAGCGGAATGTTTGGTGGGGCCATGAATCTTGCTGGAGGTATCGGTGAAGGTTTGATGGGTATTTTAGACGGCACTGATTTCTTTGGGCTATTTAGGTAGGGAGAGAATACAATGAGTATAGGTTCAATTTTAGCCCAAACAGGTGCAAACATTGGTGGCACGTTGGGCAGTGGTATGTCCGGTCTTGGTGGTGCTGCTAGTGGTATGCTAACAACCGCTGGTCAAGGGATTAGCCGCAGGCGTATGGAGAGAGAAGCCACGCGTATGCAGGGAGAAGCACAGAAACTTCTAGAAGCCTACAAGGATAACCCTACGGCCCTCATGGAAGCATCGCGTAAGTTTGCCATACAAGGCAACAACGACATGGCTAAGGTGTTCTTTGATGCGGCTAACATGGCTACTCAGAAGGTAGCTGTAGGACAGCAGAGAGGCGTACAGGGCGGTCTTATGGCTATTACCCAAGGTGCTTCTCGCGGTGTGCCTCTGGCAGATTTACAGGACGCCGCACGTTCTGTTTTAGCCCAAGGTGGAACACAAGCGCAGATTACGGAGGCTTATAAGGCAGGCTCTAGTGGTAAAAAAGACCCAGTTACCTTATCTGCTGGCGCTGCTTTAGTAGACCCAGAGACAGGAGCGATTATTGCTGAACGTGGGTTTAAGCCTGAGAAGCCGACTGACAAAGGAATAAAAACAGTAGAGCGTGAAGATGGTTCAGTGGTTATATTAGACGCTAATGATGGGTCAGTAATTAGCACGTTGGACTCACCCGGAAAAGGTGAAGGTGACCGTGATGCAGCTTTAAACCTAATCGCGCAAACCACCAGCTTCATCCAAGACGTTGACGAGTTGATGGACCCTGGCTTTACAGAGACAGGTTTTATAGGCGGGGTGTCTTCAATGGTTCCCGGTACTCCTGCATACGACAGAGACAAAGAACTTTTGTCTATTAGGGCTAGACTAGGCTTTGACCAGATCAACGAGATGAAGCGCCTAGCCGCTGAATCAGGAGCCTCTGGTACAGGACTAGGACAAATCTCTAACATTGAATTTATGTCCCTACAGTCTACCATTGACGCTATCTACACGGGTATGTCAGGGGAAGCGCAGGACAAAGCACTAGCGGCTATTAAGAAGCACCTGCTGAATGTACAGAAGCTGGCCTCTGGTGTTGCCCCTGCTGACGCTATTGAGTGGGACAGTCCTGAGTACAAAGCTGTAGGATACCACAAGGACCCTGAGACGGGTATGGTGTTCTACGCACCGGACGGACCTAACGGGACTAGATACAAGCTAGTAAACGGTAAGTTTGTTAAGATAGGAGCCTAAGAATGTCTCTTGCAGAAGATATGGAAGCGTTTGATAGAGCCTTTGGCGTACCCGCTGAAGGCGAACCTCTGGTGTCTGAAGAACAGAAGAAAGAAATGGTGATTGATGACGAATCAGCGTTTCAAAGGGCATTTGAGATTGACGCAGTAGACTTAGATAACTCTGATGTAGAGACAGAGGAATCTTCTCTGTGGAACCGCTTTTTTTCTGAGCCTTACCAGAGAGCTATTGAGCGACAGGTGCAGACATTTCAGCGTATGGCTCAGAGCCAACAGGCAGGAACTATGGCTGGGATTACAGCCGCTATGAACGATCCTGAGGTTCTTAAGGAGCAGTACAGGCAGTCTACTAACCTACCCTCTGTTCTCGTTCAGACGATCACTACGCCGATTAGGATGGTTTTTGACTCTGCCTCTGAAATGGTTATGTTTGGTGCAGAGAAGGGCGTAGGTATGCTCCCTGAGGGACTCAAGGAAGGGGCCGCAGAGAAGTTTCAGGCGCTGATGCAGACAAAGGCTGGTCAGATGGCTTGGAACGCTGCGGGACAGGGCATGGAAGCGTGGGAGGAGTTTCAGCAGAACTACCCTAACGAGGCGGCTAACCTTGTAGCTATCATGGACCTAGGTTTTACTACAGGAACAGGGCCTCTTATTAAGCAAAAAGTAGTGCCTAAGAAGCTAGAGCGTGTCGGTATGCGTAACGAAGCACTACCTCTGAAGGGCGGTGACGATGACGTTTACAATATCCTGTTTGTAGGTGACAAAAAAACTCCTGAACAGGTAAGGCTGACAGAAGATCCTAAAGGAATCACGGGTGTTCAAGAGCAGATTGCTACTCCAGAGCAGGTTGAGATTATCGACATAGCTAAATCTGCAGGAGTATCTGGCAATAAAACTCTACAGGCAAACCACAACGCATTTCAGAAGTACTACGATGATTTAGAAGCCAGCCTGATGAAGATGCTGGCGAAGAACGAAAAAAACGTAGACATGGTTGACTTTGATAACAACCTAAGAGTAAACGTGAAAGCCATGTTTGATGACATGGTTGCTTCTAACCCTAAACTTATGTCTAGCAAAGAGGCTCAAAAACAGGTGGCGGCGCTATACAAAGAGTTTCTTGCTATTTTAAATGAGCAGGGAAGGTCTTTGCAAGGCCTGAGAGTAGCTAGAAGTATGTTTGATGACCGTGCCCAACGCATGGGTTACGACTTATCTGGAGATAGCTTAAACATACAGAATTTAGCTGCTATGGCTGTACGCAAAGGCGTCAACCAAACTGTGTTTGATGTAGTACCTGAGGCAGAAACTATCTTTTCTAAAATGTCTAAGATCATACCCTCTCTTGGCGCATTGAACGCTAAGGCGGCTACGGAAGCTAAGACACGTTTTGGTCGTTTCATTAATTCATTAGGTCTTCAAAAGTACGCTGGTAGCACAGCACTAGGTGTCGCAAGTAACGCCATCTATGTCTTGGGCGGCACAGCAATAGTAGGGCCTTACGCTTTTATTAAAAACCAGCTAAGGCGACCCGGACCAGCAAAAGTAAGAGCTAAGATTGCTTACCTCAAGCGTGATATGTTTGGAGAAATTAAGAAAGCAATTCAGGCCACACAAGATCCGGTGGAACGTAGTATTCTAGAGCGGGACAGCAAAGAGATTTACACGTATCTTAATGCTGTGTTCAAGCAAATTGAGTCTGAGCTAGAGCAGGAAGAAACTGAATGAAGTGGTTAGACAGGCTAGCTAGAAACCAGAGTAATTATGCTCAGGCTCGCTACAACAGGGCCAAGGGTGGTTCAGACGCGGCTATGACTGCTCTGGACTACCCGCAGCGTAGGCTTAAGGAAGCTATATCAGGCGATCCTAATACTTTTGGTGTGCCTGAGTT
>Ga0208793_1000592_pt1 | contig 23969 bp, 15 predicted proteins | sample 17_taG_FD_184092 | JGI IMG/M metagenome (GOLD analysis project Ga0208793, IMG submission 184092) | Marine viral communities from the Subarctic Pacific Ocean - 17_ETSP_OMZ_AT15314 metaG (SPAdes) (version 2) | ecosystem: Environmental > Aquatic > Marine > Oceanic | place: Pacific Ocean | collected...
TAAAATTCAACCGAGAATAGAAGGACAAAAAGGAATATTGGGCCAAGGACTAGGACCACAACTAAGAAACTTGTTTGCTCGAATATCACCAATAAAGTCTTATGAAGAAAAATACGGCATGGGTTCGGCTGAAGAGGATGTAGACATGTATCCAGACATACAACCTATAGAAGTGACTGCTCAGAAAAGAGCAAGAGAGCCTAGAAAACCCAGAATTTCTGAAATTGCTGATATGATTAAACAACAAAATATGTACGGTGGAGGAATTGGGGAAAGGTTAGCAGAAACAGGCGGTGATCCCAGTGCTTATATGTATGGTTTAGTGCCCGGTGCTGCACAGTCCACGAACCAAGGACTAAGGGCAGCTAATTTTAAAAGGAGAATTGCTAAGATGTTGGCAAAAGGAAAAACCCCTAAAAGAGATTGGTACCAACCAGAGCGCAAAATAAGCACTGGTGGGGCTTCAAGAAAATAAACATTAACAAAAAATCATGGTAGAATAAAATGAAAATAGGTACACACAATAACGGAGACATAAATGGGACTGTTTGACGACGATTACAGTTTTTTAGACATTGATTTTGATATTCCTGATATGAAAGAAGGTTATGGAGTCTACGAAGGAGACGACATGGACTTTTCTTTGGATGATTTTATAAATGAAATTATTGTTGATACGCCTATGAAAGGAGATTTTGGCGCCTACGAAGGAGACGACATGGACTTTGATATAGAAGACTATGTTGATCTTGCTACTGGGTTGTCTAAAGATGATCCTTTTTACATCGATTTTTCTACAACTCCTGACATGAAAGAAGGTTATGGAATTTATGAAGGAGACGACATGGGTTTCGATGCGCGTGACTATGACACGGGAATATTTGGAGGTCGTGCTGGACCAATTTTAAGAGACTTCTTTGCAGGAAGAGGCCAAGGTCCTTTGGGCGGAAACGTTTTAGGAGGCGGTGGCCTACTTGGTGCTTTGTTAGGTCTTGGTGGACAAGGCGGTGGACAAGGTAGCGGTTTGCTTAGTATGTTGGGTATTGGCGGAGGCGAAGGCGGAGGCTTTGGTGGAAGTCCGTTGTTGCAGTATTTAATGATGAAGTCTTTGTTAAAAGATCAAGATAGTGGAGGAAGCGTTCCCATTGGAGGAGAAGCTTACGGAGGACCAGCGTTTAATTATCAAGACTATCAACCTACAAAACTACAGCCTGCATTGCTTCCAGGAGTAGGTTATGGAAACGCGCCAGGAATGATGAAAGGTGGATTAGCAGCTTTTTCTAAAGTCCGGCCCGGTGTAGCACAAAAAATGGGCTACAAAAGCGGAGGCTCTATAAAGAAAAGACCGGGGGACATTACTTTTGCAAAACTAGAGCCGGGTGAGTTTGTCGTCCGTAGAGAAGCGGTAGATGCTGTGGGCATACCGACACTAGAACAAATCAATTCAATGGGGCGTTAAATGGGAAGTTACACAGATGCAAGCACACAAGCTTATTACGACCAGCCTTATGCTGGTGCAATGCGTCGTGGGTTTTTAGAATCAGCAGCGGGCTTAGCTAATCAACCTATTCCTGTTCCAATCAGGCAAGTTGCTGGATTCGATCCTTACCAAATGCAAGCGCGTTCATTAGCAGGCGGTCTTGGAGGGTTTACACCGTATTTACAACAAGGTGCGGGCATGGCACAGCAAGGTTTTGGAGCTTTGCAACAAGCACAAGGGATGTATAGTCCAGGTGCGGCACAACAGTTTTACAACCCGTATGAGTCTCAAGTGGTGCAAAACTCTCTTGATGATGTGTACAAGAATTTCTCACAACAAGACATGCAAGCGAGATCTGGTGCAGTAGGTTCCGGAGCTTATGGCGGCGGTCGTGGACGACTCATGGCACAAGAACGGTTTAATCAACTCGGTCAAGGCATGGCAGATACGGCCGGACAACTAAGGCAACAAGGCTATACTCAAGCACAAAACTTGGCACAAAGAGCGGGACAAGGTTTAGGGCAACTTGGACAAGGTATGGGACAAATGGGACGAGGTTTTGCTGATTTAGGTATGCAAGGACAACAAGGCCTGATGAATCAGATAAACCAATACAGTCAGTTTGGAAAAGAAGGACAAGGCATACAACAACAAATGTATGATTCTCAATACAAAGGTGCACAAGAAATGGCTATGGAGCCTTGGAAACGTATGCAAGCGTATCAAAGTATGCTTGGAATGCTTCCAACAGGAGCTTCAACCACTTACGGTTCTCAAGCTGGCGGTGGTTTAGCCGACTTGTTTAAAATGCTTGGGTACGTTTAATGGCTTGGAAAGGACGTAAAATGTTCTCTTCCGCCATTGATATGCAAAGCGGAGGCACTGTACCTTACCCTAGCTACAGAGGTGGGGGAGCTGTTGGCGCAACGCCTGTGGAACGTAAAAAAATGTTTTCTATTTGGGACAAGATGACCAAAGGACAAAAAGAAAACGTTATGGACGGTAGGCGTTATCAAATGGGGGGTAAAGTGATGCCCTCACAACTCTTTGAACAAGGCGATCAAGACATCAACATGGCTCTTAATACCATGGCAAGTATGACCAATCCTTCGGTTGAGGACATCAATAAAATGGAAACTAAACCTATGGGCATGGGCATGGGCATGGGCAAAATGTCCAAGGACCAAGGACCTGAAAGTTTTGAAGACGCTCTCTTTATGCTTAAACAAGAGTTTTATGATGAAATAACAAGCTTTGTCTCATCAACGAGAGATATAAAAGAGATAGAAAATTATCTACAAGGAATGAACGCTACTTATACAAACGAGTTGAAGAAAGTAAAAAGAGCTTTTAATATTGATGTTGTACATCCTGAAGAAGAGCTTTTGACACCAAGGTTCGTTCAAGAACTTCAGAATATGTTAACGGCTCCTGAGATGCAGGAAGGTGCGTTTACCGGTATGCAAGACGGAAGTTTAGTGGGGTTGATTAATTCGCAAGACGATCTTGATAAATATGGTATAACGATTCCTTGGGAATTTTGGAAAGACTACGACGAAGACAAAAAACAAAGGTGGATAGAATCCGTTCTTTTGAGTCCGCCGGAAGGAAGTTCTCCGGTCGGAGTTAACGAAGCTCAAACACAAATGTTGGGAAGAGTTAACCAAATTATTTCAGAACGTATGGACTTAGCAAAAAAATCAGCGGTTATGCCACAAACAAAACAAGGAGGCATACTTGGGTTTGCGTCGCAGATGAACGCCTATAGAGCAAACCAAGCAGCAGCGCAAGACAAAGTTCTTTCTGATGAGATGGATTACCTTCAATACGCAGTTAGAACGGGACAATCTCCTACAAACAAAAATACAATGTCTGCTTTTCAAAAAGAATACGTTCTTAAAGACAAACAAGCGCCTATCACAACTAAAGCTTGGGTGGACCTAGCAGCAGGCGCGGGAAGGAAAGGGGGCGTGAATCCAGAGGAAGAAGTTCCTTTTATACAGGTTTATTTAGCAATGAGTGGAAAACAAGATGTTCTTGACGAAGTTTTTCCAGGGTATCTTGACTCAGTGAGAGATGTTGAGGTGGATGTGGAAGGAGAAAAAGTTGTTCAAGCCATGACTTTTGCGGATTTCTTGCGACATAAAAAGAAAATAGGAGGAAACACTTTTGATATAACAACCAATCCAGGTTTTTATATCTCCGAATTTTTAGCCCTCGACTTATCGGCGGAGTAATAAGCTATGGGCCTATCTGAAGCTCAGAAAAAAAGAAACGAGGAAGCACTAGCCGAGGCGATTGCTAATAAAGCCGCGTCTGAATCTAATCAAGAAGTTTCTAGTGATGGGGAGCAAGAACCCGACAAAAAATATATCGAGGTAGGCGACCTACCTTATCCTGTTGCGTCTTATAACATACCAGAAATTTTTGCTAAAAGTCTTGGTAAAGGTTGGAAAGGAGATCAATTATCGTACGCACAAACTAGACAACTTGTTTCTGAAGACGAGGATAGAGCAGAAAAAATCGAAACCCTAAAAGACGAGACCCAAGAAGTTGTTTACGAGTCTAAGTATGGAGACGAAGGACTCACTCAGTTTAAAAACCTACAGGACCCTAACTGGTGGGCTAAGTCTTTGGGAGAAGGTATCGCGGGCTCTCTTCCCTTTTTTACTGGAATAGGGGCGGGAGGAGCTGCAGGGTTTATGACAGCTGGTCCTGCTGGAGTTATCCCTGGTATGACTATAGGAGGGGGTCTCGCCGTCTACGCTCAATCTTTTGGACCCGCCTATTATGAATACCTAGAAGCGCATCCTGGTGATGAGCAAGGCGCAGAAGACTACGCAATAATGGTATCTGGTCTTAGCACGGTTATCAGTTCCGCTTCAGTTCCTGCTTCCTTGGCTGGGAGAAGCGCCGAGCCTATAAAACGGTTTATTATTCAGTCCATGCTTCAAGGAGGACTAGAAGCGGGGGACAGTATTTCGGGAAATCTTTTAGCTAAACACTATGTGGACCCCAACAGGGATCCTTTTACTGGTTTGGCGTCTGGCTTGGTTTCTGAAATTACTTTTGAAAGTCCTACTTTATTTAAAACAACCACTTCAAGTAAACAAAGACAAGAGGCAAAAGAAGCAAGGGAAGCCGCTTTCAAAGAAAACCAAGAACAGCAGGATAAGAACCATGCTCTTGTGGCTGAAAAAAGAGTTTTAGATGAGATCATGTCAAAAAGAAAAGAGCAAAGCAGAATCGACGGAACTCAAGAAGACATGACTGTTATTAGACCAAAAGTTTTGGCGGAAATACAAGAAGGGAATTTTGATAGTTTAGACATTGGTCATTTAAAAGAGATTGCGGAAAAACTTAAAATCAGTTTTTTACCCATTGACAACAAAGAGACCTTGTTTAACAAAGTCAAAGAAAAAATGGAGGCTAATATAAGTAAAATAGTTTCTGATAACGAGGCCAAGGACATAGCTCAAAGCGAGCTAACTTTTGAAGATAGGTTTAACGAACAAAAAAACATACTTGAGGGGTTATCTGGACAACAGGTTTTTGACTACATACAACGAGAGTTTGATATGGGTTCTCCAGAGAAAACTTGGGAACAGTTTACTTATTGGGCAGAAAGACAAGGAGACTTTTCTTTTTCTCCAGCGGCTTTTGAGTCGGAGTATTACAACAAGGAAAAAGTGGAGGGTGGTTATAGTTCACAAATGATAAACGCTCTGGCTCATGCTAGTGCTACACGTCTTCACAGCGAACAAACCACAGGAGCCATCTCTTATTCATTGGGCGGCAAAGGCGAATTTAGAGAGCATGTAAAAGAGATTACCGATAGATACACTAGAAAACAATTAGAAGATCAATACAGTTTTTTATATACAGTAGACGACACAACTAAAATGTCTAATACAGACTTAGCAGGGAAAATAGCTGAGAAAATGATGATTTTAGAAAACGCTAGAATGAAAAAAAAGAAAAGCGTTGGTCCTCTTGAACACACTCTCCCAGATACTTCGGTGAGCGCGAAAGGTTTTGAGGCCAACCCCAACTTTATTAAAGAAGTTTCACCCGATGGTAATGCTCGTAAAGCAAGGGCCGTTGTCTACGGTGAAGACGGCGAAGCACAAGGCACAATATTTTTTCAAAGAGAGCTTTTAGAGGAGCCAGAGTATAACAACCTTTTAGACAGAGCAGGGGTTGACCAAGATTTTAGTGACACAGAAACGGAAAGAGTTAAAAACTTAGGTCGATTAGTGGCTGTCAATATGGAAAGTCCCTTTGGAGCATCGCCTATATTTGATTGGCAAAACGCAGAAAATTGGAAAGGTAAAACCATAGAAGAACTTGTGGTAGATCCCATTTCTTCAATACCTAATATTAAAGTGACTCAGTTAGGTACTGTTGGCACAGCGATGCCTCAGTACCAAAGAAGTTGGTTTACAAAAGGAAAAGGAAAAATTTCCTCTTGGTTTAGACCAGCGGGAAGATTAGGCTATGTCACTTTTCATAAAAAGAAGCAGGTCGAAGCCTTTGAGAGACAAGCTGATAGAGACGCTAAAAATCTTGCAAACGATGTAGAAGTAGCCATTATAAACGCGGCAAAAGAACAAGTTCTTAAAGGAGACACTCAAGGGAGATTTAATCCGAAAAACATTTTTAGATGGAAAAAATATTTGGACGCAGAAAAAGAGATACGCACAAAAACCGGAGCTATATTAAGAGACACTACCTATAGTTTTATGGCTAATCCACAACAAAGAGCTGCTATAGAAACAGAAATAAACCGTTTGAAAACAAACATGAGTAAAGGAATGGTTTCAACGCCAGAACAGTTGGCTAATTACGAGGCACAAATAAACGAATTAAACCTTCTTCTTGAAGGAAGCAAGCCTATTAAAGCGGCGATTCAAGAGCTTCCTACAAAAGCCTTACAAAGAGCCGTGAGAAACGCTCGATCAACAATAGATGCTTTTAGCTCAAGACTTTTAAACGAGTTTCCAGGAGAGCTGTTGGGGGACATAGACGGAGAAAAAGGTGGGGGAAGAAAAGCTATAGAAGAGGGTCTTGGGTCTTATGTGACCACTTCTTACGGTGTAAATGAGCCGGGTTTAAACTATGCTCCTAAGTTTAGTATGAGATTTTTGGGGTCTAAATCGGCTAAAAAACTTTTTGAGGCGGGAGTAACAGCTTTTCAAGAACAAAATCGTGGAGATCCTGATTGGGAAGGAGAAAAAGGAAGGCAGTTGGCAATAGATGCTATGAACAATCTTTGGGGTCGTGAGCAGCAAAACTCCAGCATGAGTTCGCAAATTCTTCCAGGAACTATAAAAGGTACTTTCTCCAACGAAAAAGGTCAAAGTCTTCCTACTGTTACACAAATGTTAGAACAACGGCACAAGCTTCCTCTTCCTATTAGAAAGGCTTTGGGTGAAGTAACCGATCCTACGCTATTGATAGCGTCCACTATATCTAGGGTTTCAAGAGTTATTTCAAAACAAAATTATTATAGAGATCTTTTAAGGACTAATTATATGCCTGGAGAAATGATGTTCTCAGTTTCAAAAATAGGTCCTTTTACTGTGCCAATCGCTAAAGATGAAGCCAATCCTTTGAGCGGTCTTTTTACAACCCCTGATTTTGCAAAAGAAATAAGCTCACAAGTTACTTCTGAGGCAACTGATATGTCTTGGCCTATCCACATTTGGAAATCGTTTGCTCAAATCAAAGGAGGAGTGCAAGGAATAATGATTATTCTCAGTCCGGGAACACAAACGAGAAACCTTATGGGAGCGGGGCTTATGTTTGCAAATGCAGGACACATAAAGCAAGGTGATTGGGCGTCGTCTTTCAGAGCAATTAACCAAGAGATTTTCCCAGGAGTAGCATACGACAAAAACGGAAACCTTACAGGGGATGCAACAGAGGCTAGGGAAAACATGCGTTTAATTGCTCGTCTTGGTGTAACCAGTACCAACCCTAATATCGGTGACGCCTTTGGAGTAAGTCAAGAAATGGCAAGTGGAAGGTACACCACATTAGACGAAATTGTTCATGCTCTTATGTCAACCAGAAAGTTTAATCCTGAAACCCTTAGAAGTACGGCTGTCACGGGTGTAGGGGCTGCTGTGGATAAAACCGTGGGGGCTGTTTGGAGAAAAGCCAAGGCCTTTTACACAGGCATTGATGACTTTTTTAAACGAATGGCTTGGGGAGCAAATGTAATAGAAATAAAAAGAAGTTTGGATAGGTTTGATGAAATCGCTAGAAACATGCCACCAATAGACGTAACTCCATCAAAACCCGTCTTGGGGACCGAACTCGTTGAGACTGTGGGTAAAGAGCCTGTGGCACCTGTAGTAAAGGAACAACTGCCTGGGTTGGAGTATAGCCAAGATGGAAAGGTCTTGGGTGTAACCGACGAATGGAAACTGGCTTTGTTAAGAGAATACACAAGCACTTTAACAAACAATATGGGAACCTATCGTACAAATGCGGCGGTTCTGTACAGAAATGTTGATAATTTAAGCGATTATATTAAACATTTAGCTGCTCACTTAACTAGAAACACAATGCCAAACTACGATTATGTAGGTGCTTTTGCCAAGCTCATACGACTTCTTCCTTGGGGTAATTTTATTGCTTTTGATACCGAGATGATAAGGGTAACGGGAAACTTAATACAACTGCAATACAAAGACACCATGTTTAAACTTTCAGATAAACTTATGGCACAGGCGGGTCTGCCCAAAGAACAGGTTGTGTACAACGCGGTGAAAGATTCGGACGGTAATTGGCAGGCAACAAACCCTTATGTGAAACAATTGAATCAAAGACCTTTTCATCGTAAAGCGGTGAAACGGGCTGTGATTGGAAACGCTGCAATGGTCGGACTTATCCCCGCTATTATTGCAGGGGCACAATGGATTTACGATGTTGACGACGAGGAATTAGAGGCCGCGGATAAGATTGGACCGGAGTACGCAAAAGGTTCGTCAAGAGCGCCTACCAGTGGTGTCAAAGACGGTAAGATGAAGTTTCTTTTATTAGACTACCTTATTCCTACTTCTTTTTTGTTTAGGGCTAAAAACATTATTCTGCAAAGTACGAAAGACGCAGAAGACACGAACGAGACAATTCCAGAGGCTGCTGTAAAAGGAGTTTTTGAAGCTTTTTTTGATTTTATGGAAACCTATTATAAAATCTCCATTGCTCCCGCCACTGCGCTGGAGATTAGAAGAAACAAAGACAAAAACGGAAAAGATATTTACAACGAAACGGATAATTGGGGAGAAATACTCAACGTCGTGTCAAAATATATTTTGAATGAAGCGGGTCCTGGTGGGTATAGGCAGATGAGAGATATTTACAAAGCTTTTGCAAAGGACCAAGATTTAAGCTACACCGCATCGGGTAAGAAAGTAGAAAAGATGCCCGCTGCTTTGAAAGTTGTTGGAATTGGTGAAGGTGAAGTTGATGGTAATAAGGGCATAGGTTATAGATTAGACAACATTACCAATATTAGAGACGGGAGCTTTAAAATGCACGTTTCATCGAATATGGATGTTGTGAGGTGGAACACACAAACCACGTCGCAAGACATACTAGATCAATGGACAGACGCTCAAGTAGCGTGGTTTGATATTCAAAAACAATTGTACTTCGACCTACAGGAGTACGAAATAATGGAAACAAGCCCCAAAAAAATAAAAGAAGCACTAAGCCGTTTAGGAAACCTTCCTGGGGTATACACCAGTTCAGAAACTGAAACGAATATTACAAACAATCTAAAAAAAGGAATATTTACTCCTTGGAAGATGCCAAATAAGTATAAAAAGACGTTTAATGACGTTAAACGAGAGTCGAATTTAAAAAGAGTGTGGCCTCAAAACGAGTTAAGAAGAAGGGAAAGACAATTAAAAGGAATTAGTCTTCGTGAACACAGTTCTCTTCCTCTTGCTTGGACAGAAGACTAAACTTTTCTACTCGATCCATCCAAGCTTCAGCGGCTCGGTCAAACTCACTGCCTTCTAAAACAAACTCTTGATACAAGCAGTCTACTGAACACATCATAATCACGCCTTTGTGTATGTCTGTGCCGTACAGTTCGTTGTGGGCTAAAGAGTATGCAGCAAGTTGTTGAAAATAATCCCAAACCCACTGTCTTCGTTTTGGTTTGTTTGTCTGCTTAAAATCTATGATAGAAAGATCGTTGTCGTGTACGCCAATCACATCTGCTTGGCCTGCGTACCTGTCGGGATAATACAAAGAAACTTCACAGCCATACACTTGAGATATGTTAGGAAACCCTTCGTCCATGATTGTGCAAGCCATCTTCAACGCTCTTTTCTGCTCTGCGTTCTCCGGCTTGTATTCCCAAATATCGCCGTTGATGATCTGCTTCTCAAGAATGTTGTGCATGTATGTGCCTCTGGCCGCAGCCTCAAGGCGAATACGCTCTGCTTCTTCTTTTCCTACTTTATCTATCCATTTTTTTAAGAAGTCGCCTTCTTTTGTTCCAGATAATACAGTGGTTACTGAAGGAAGCTTGTCTCCATTGCAGTCATAAAACCTTCCGCTCTTTCGATCTTCACTAGAGAACACACCGTACTCATACGGTGATTCATAGAGTATCTTGTGCTTCACTGCTTGGGTACTTCAGAGAGGTTGCCTTTTTCCATGTCTTCTTTCAAACGTTTTACCGCGAAAGCAAAAACATTGCTGGTAGGTCTTTCCGTTTTTTCACCGATTTCAGCGGCTATATCAACGATTTCTCTGCGTATTGCTACACTTTTCCATTTTTTTGTGTCCATTTCGACTCCTATTTTACAGTATATTTTAAGATATATCTTGGTTTTTTGCGATCATAGAATCGCCCCAATTCTTTCCAACTTCGGCATCAACCTTGTTTGGAACATCCAGGGGAACGGCTCCTTCCATGAGCTTACAGATGGCGCTGACGTCTTCTTTATTCTTAACAGAAAACACCAGTTCGTCGTGTACTTGAAGCAGAGGGGGGTACCCCGCCTCAAAACATTGGACCATGGACTGTTTCGTCATATCAGCAGCCGAACCTTGAATTAGTTTATTAAGCGCTTTGTAAACAAACGCTCGTTTAATTTCTCCGTTGTACTCGTGTACAGCTTCTTTATATTTCATAGGCCTACCTGTTCCATATCTAAGCGGTTCCCACATATCAAAGTGACAGCGCCTACCCAATATGGTTTTAATATATCCTTTCTGACTTGCGCTTCTCATTACAGAATCTGCAAGTTGTCTAACAAAAGGAGTGTAGGTATTAAACTTGGCAAGTATCTCTGAGGCTTCTTCTACTGTTACACCCAACTGATCTGCCAGCTTGCCTTTGCCCATGCCATACATAATGCCAAGTCCTATGGTCTTAGCGGTCTTTCTGTCTATGCCTGCAAGATTCGCAACCTCTTGGTGAAAGTCTGCGTCTCCTTGTTGATAGGCATCGGCAACGGACTCTGCTCCGTCATAATGAGAACGACTGGCATAATGTGTCAGTATTCTTGGCTCTTGTTGAGAGAAGTCAGCAGAGCACCACTGCTCTCCTTTTTCCGGTAAAAACAAAGACCGGATCAAAGGACCGATCTCTTTGTTTCTCGCGGGCACTTGCTGTAGGTTTGGATTGCTCATGGACAACCGACCAGTGACTGTGCCACCAGACTCTCCTTTTAATTGCCTAATCTCAGCGTGTATACGTCCGTTGTGTTCGTGCTTTAAAATAGAGTCTATAAACGTGCTGTGTGTTTTATTGACTTCCCTGGCTTCTCTTATCTTTTGAGCTATGGGGTGTCTGTGGTTTTCTAAGAACGCTTTGGTAAAGCTAGGCAGTCCTGTGGGTGTCCTAGAATAAGATAGGTCCATCGCATCAAAAACTTTCGCCAAAGAGTTTGCTGCCCAAAGTTGAACTTCTTTAACGCCAGACTCGTCCAGTATTTCTTTAACAATTTTCTTTTCTCTCGTAACCAGTTTTCTTTTGAGCACGGAGGCTCTCTCGACATCCACTCGTACTCCTCTTTGTTTCATATCAAGAACCACGGGAAGGACTCTCATCTCTAGTTCAAAAATGTTCCAAAGATTTTGTTCTTCAAGCAGTAGTTTAAAATGATTCCAAAGTTTTAAAGTCAGTGCAGCATCTTGTGTTGCATAAGTCCCCACATAAGCGGAAGGCAGTCGCCACATTTCTGCTTTCGGATCAATGCCCCACTCTTCTGCGGCCTGTCGTAACTCTGCTTCTGATTTTCCTTCCTTTAAATATTCTTGTCCCAAAGCATTTAACGTGTACCAATACATGTTCTCGTTAATTAAAGGTGCAACAATCATTGTGTCAATAATCTTTCCTTTGACGTCTATGCCTTCGTTCTTTAACCAACCCACATCATACGTCGCATTGTGAAACACTTTATCTTGTTTCTCTGACACAACGTCACGAACAAAATCCAGCACTCGCTTCTTTGGAAAATTAAACCCTGACTCGTGTGCAAAGGGAAAGTAATCGGCAAAGCCATCACAAGCAATAGAAACGCCCACTGCTTCTCCGTCGCCTCTAATGTATCCAGGGCCTAGTTCTTTTAATTTTGGATCTCTGGTCTCCAAGTCAATTGCAATTTCTTCTGCGTCTTTTAAAAGTTGTGTGGGAAAGACATCCGGTGGTGTCCATTCTGTTGGGGGTTTGTAAACAAAACTCATATAACGTACCTATAATAATCATCTTGGGCTTTTATGAAATACAAGTTCTCAATTGTACGCGTAACTGCGACATAGAACTGTCTATGAAGCCCATCGGGTTGTAGTGTTGAAGATTGTTTTTGTGCTTTTGATAAATCAAGATACACAGCCACATTCTCCGCTTCACCGCCTTTTGCTTGGTGTATCGTAGATATAACAATACGCGGTTCTCCATGTAGGTCTTCTTTGTTGTTCATTGCTTTTTCAATAAATCCTTTTCGTTCTACGTCTATGCTTTTGTCAAATAGTTCTTTCCATGTTTTGTCTAATATTTCTTCTTTTAAACCATAGTTATCCATGGCTTCTTCTAAAGTTACTTTGTGTCCTAGTTCTTTGTCTTGTCCCACCTTGCTTATAAACCCTCTTTTTACACCTTGCTTTCCTAAGTAGTAATACAAATCATCCAGCTCTGATAAAGTGACCGGCTCGGTTTTTATTTTCTCCCAAGTTTCAATGGCTGAAATCATTCTTAAAGGAATATACCTGTAGTGGTTGTGCGCAAAAGGGTAGCCGTTGTCTATTAGATACTTTCTAATGTTGTATCCTTTTGATGTGTCGGTCAGCATGTAATCACAAGAAGCCATAACCAACCACTCTCCTTTTTCCAAGGGCAACGTGTCTATTGAAGAAACGTTGTTGACGCTTCCTGGTTCTTCTCTTGGCTTGTATTCTTTTGGTTCCCTAGAGACTATTCTCTCTGATATTCTTTTTGCAATCGGATGCACGGTGCTTGGTATCCTATAGGACTGGTTCAGTACGATTTTATTTCCCTCGTAGTTTACAAACCTTTCTGGCCTAGCGCCGTTCCATTCATAAATGGCTTGGTCATCGTCTCCGGCAATAAAAGTTCTCTCCGTTGTACTCGCTAGTTTGTCAACCAAGCGCCAATTCAACTCTGCCAAATCTTGTGCTTCGTCCACAATTAAAAGATCCAGTGGTGGTGGTGTGCCGTCTTCTAAAAAACTTACAATCATATCAGCAAAAGAAAACAACACAGGTGTTCGAGAAAGTCTAAACTCTTCCCACGCTTCTGAAATCGGTTCCAGCATGTGTGGTACAACGCCTTTTCTTTGTGACGCGTCTAAAGACAGTCGCTCTTCTTTTAAAGATCGGCAGTTTGTTTTTGCTCGTTCTATGATGTCGAAATACGGATCTTGGACCACGGACCTGATCGCTCTTGCATTGTTTGGATATTCTTTGGTTAACTTAAACTCGTATTCTCTTAGAAAATCAAAGATGTCTCTGCCCCCCACCACATGAGATATTCCCATGGCTCTCTTGCAAAAAGCGTGGCTCGTACAAAAGTAAGGCATTTCTTCAAAGGTTAAACCAAACTTAACGTGTGCTCTGGTCTTCCCTTCTTCGGCCGCTTTCTTAGAAAAAGAAACAAAAGCTATGCGCTCCGGCGCCATTCCACCATCAATGCTTTTTTCTATGATGTTTAGCAAGGTTGTTGTCTTTCCTGTTCCTGGAGGACCGTAATATTTTGTTACTCCCATTCTTTGCTCTCCGCCTCTGTCCTAAAATCATCCAAAGATACAGCATCATCATGGATCTCTTTAACATCCATGATCCAAACTTTTTTATTGCCAACAGCTTTGTCAATCCACTTGGAGGTATTAATACCTCCCATTTCTTTTAACTGCGTAAACACTTCGGCTTCTTTAATGTTTCTCATTTTCTTAAACTCTTGTATAAATATCACGGCGTCCCTGCCTGTAAACCACCACTCTTTAATACCGTCCTCTTCGTACCTATAGACACCGCTAGAGACTATGGCCATGCGAGAAGAAGACTCTGATATTCTGCAAAACTCATATATTGCGTCTTTTAAAACTCCTCGTTTTGTCATGTCAGAAGGAACATCAACAACCTGTACTTCTTGCAACCAAGCGTTTAGTTGAGCCACCCAATCTGACTTTTTCTTGTCAGGTGGACACATGTTTAAAACTTCCATACACTTCTGTTGATACATAGAAAAATTGTGTAGTTGTTTTGTTTCTAAAACAATGGTCTGTCCATCAATGTCTAGGTGCCAAAGAGGTGGGTCCGTCATGTATTTTCTAAGCCCTCCATAAACAGGCTCTCTTTGTGAAGCGTCTATGCCATATCTTTTAGTAATGCATATTCCACTTTGGCAAAATCCTTTTAATGGGTCTTTGCCACACTGATATTTGTAGTCTGTTTTCTCTATGCTTTGTATGATCGTGTTGAGTTCGCTGTGAGACAACGCGCTTGTGCAAGCTGTTTTATTCACCTCTTGTAGTTTGTCTTTCCATTCTTCGCCTTCAGGGTAAACCTTTCTTAGGAACACTCCGTAGTTTAGCATTGCGTTGTTTCGCGTTCCTTCCGGTACTCCGTTGAGTTTCATGTGGACCAAACAAGGAGGAGCTTCATCCCAAAGACTGCTCTTCTTGTCAAGTTGCTTCTTGCGACTCTTCTTTACTGCAACAAATTTGTCTAGGTCTTCTTCGGTGACTGATCTTCTTTTTACAATTCGTACAAACTCTTCTATTCCTGCGGCCTCTCCCTTCGCGTTTAACGCATACCTAGTAGTGTCTTCACCGGAAAAATACGGCATGTTCAACCAGTTTCCTGTTTGTTTTTCTTGTGGCAGTTGCTTTGACCATTCGTATTGTTTAGGAAATATTTCGTCTCCTGTACGACCCATTGCTGCGGCTATTTCTTCTAGTTTGCTTTGAAACTTATAGGCGGATATTGGCTCTTTGGTAAACATGAATAGGTGTACCCCGCCTGATTTTGTCATACAGGGCACAAGGGGCAGTTGCATTTCGCTGATTGTTTTCAAGATGTGTTTGGTGTTGATTGGATATTCGTCCACATCAATACACCCCCAAGAACATTTCTCGTCGTCTCTTAAAGGAATAATACCTATTGATACCTCTCCGGCAATGTGTCTTTGCCAAAGCTCTGTTGTAACTGGTTGGTGCAGAGTTTTCCCTCTACCTTCTTTTTTAATTCCTTTTGCGGTGTTTTTTTGTTTTCCGCTTATTTCATATATTCCGTGTGCTCTTGTTAAACCAGAGAAAACGCTCATCAAAATTTTTGCTGTTTCTTTCACATAGCTTCCTTGATTCTAGGAAAACCCCTCCATAATAACGTGGACTAAATATTATAGTTTAGTTGTCTATACACAATATAGAGGGGCTTCCTTTTTTCTTTAGTCTTCCCAATCCTTTTTGTTACCGGATTGTTCCAACGCAGGACTGCTAACAGACTTGCTAGGGCCACCTAGCTGATCCAAAGCACCAGAAGATCCGAATTTAGCAAACTCTTCTGCTTCTGCAAAAAGGTCTGTTTCTTTCTCTTCTAACACCCGCTCCTGTACGATGTGATAACTGTACCAGCTACCTCTATCATTGGACTCGACTTGTGTGGATAGACGGTACCAATGAGAGTAAGCCGGAGGCGTGAACATGCCTTTTGCTCCTTTCATTTTTGTACCTTGGATCATCGTGTTCCACGCACGCGAATGTTTCAGTTGCGATCCTGTCATATTAATGACGCATTTTTGTGCCACGTCATCAACGAGCGCGAAGCCGTAGTGGTTTGAGGTTACGGTCAATTGGGTTTCCCCGTTTGGTGTAACCATACGCCCTTGGCTGTCGCGTGTGCATCGGTTTAAAAGGTCGGAATCTGCTGGGTGCACGCCTTTGAAACCTCCGCCTTTCTCACGCAAGCCCCACTCGACGAGTGTTTTGCTATAGTAAGAAGGTAAAAATAACAAGCCGTCGTCGCCACTAATAGCGACACTGCTTCCACTGTAGTACAAATCACCTTCTTCCGCGTCAGCAAGATAATCACTGGAATTCTTTTGTCTCTGTGGAGACAAAGCCTGGATTATGCTGATTCTTGGAGTACGAAGGTCTTCCGTACTGAGATCACCGAAACCTTTTTCTTCGATGTTTTCAAATAGGGACGTTATGGATGTCCCGTTTCCTTTCTTCGTTGCCATATCTTATTTCCTCTTTATTTATTCAACGGTTTATTTTTGTGCGTTTGCCTGCATACACAGAGAAGTTTTTCTGTGTGTCTACATCAAACGATGGGTCCCCCGATTCTATTCTTTCTTTTACGAAAGCACGGAGGGTGCTTGGATGAACTGCTTCTTTCGTTGCTGGCATGTGGCCTTGTTTCGTAAGCAGCTCCGCCAATTCGGAAGCGATCTCATCCTCACCTTGTCCAAAAGTAAGCGTCAAAGTGTTCTTTATTAAGTCACCGTGTCCGTTTTCTCTTAGCCAGTTGTGAGCGTTCTCGACGTTGCGAGCCGTGATGCGAGCGCTGTAAAATGGTTCTGCTGATATGCTAGAGCCGTCTGACAGTTTCAATTCAGAAACGCCGTACTCTGCAAGTTTATTTGGAATGGTTTGTTCACTGAGTTCCCTGGACTGCTCTTTGAGCCGTCTCAGTTGTTCTTCGGTGTTGCCGATTTTTGCCTCAAGTGTAAGTAGGTCTTTGCAAAGTTTACTCAGACTTTCGATGTCTGTTTCTTCGATGCTTTCTACTTGTTTTCTTATGCTCTCTTCAAATAGTTCTTTCATTTCTTTCCTCGTTCTATTGGTGTTACGTTATTTTGTTTATCTTTCTTCGGTTTGTAGTCGATCTCAAAGTCAGGAATGAAAAATATCAAGCCTTCGTTGTTGACCTCTGCGACTTCGACACTGTACTCTGGCATGTCTAGGATAGTGTAAACATATCTTAGACATTCGTCCAACGAGTTAAACGGTCCCAAAGATTCGCCGAAACTCTGATGAGGGGTGAAGTTTATAAACCATTCATTTTGTCTGTTGCTGCAGATTTCTAAAATAGTTTTTTTCTTTCGTCCTCTCGTCATGGTTGACTAATCTTATACTATGAGTAGAATAGATTGCAAGAAATATTTTAACGAATAACGAAGGATATGAAAATAATGGATATAGAAGCGTATAATTACAAAACCGAACCCTACGACCATCAACGAGAAACTTTAGCCAAGAGTGCTCACAAAAGTCTTTACGCACTTTTCCTTGAAATGGGCCTTGGTAAGTCAAAAATTCTGTTAGACAACGCCGGTATTTTGTTCGAGCAAGGAAAAATTACTGGACTTCTTATTGTATCACCAAAAGGCAATTTAAGAAACTGGGACGTGCATGAGGTCAACAAACATTTACCGGACCACATACAAAGAAACGTTTTGGTTTGGCAGCCCAACCACACAAAACAGTGGCTCAAAGACTATAAAGAAATGGTTGAAGGCGACAGCGACGGAACACTAAACATCTTTTTAGTCAACGTCGAAGCGTTTGCTACTGTCAAAGCGTGTAAGTTTGTGGAAGAGTTTATGGTTGTTCACGATGTAATGATGGCCATTGATGAATCCACTACGATAAAGAATCCGAAAGCTAAGAGAACGAAACATTTAATCAAGTTGGCACCTCTTGCTGACTACCGAAGAATCCTTACCGGATTTCCCATCACAAAAGCCCCCCTGGATTTGTACAGCCAATGTTATTTTCTGTCGCCTAACTTACTCGGCTTCAGTAGTTACTATGCGTTCAGCGCACGCTACGCCATTACTCAGGCACGTCGCATGGGATCGCACAGCTTTCAACAGATCGTAGGGTTTCAAAGGCTTGAGGAGCTGCAAGAATCCATCAAAGATTTTTCTATCCGTAAGACGAAGGACCAATGCCTGGACCTTCCTCCGAAAGTTTACACAAAGCGGTATGTTGAACTGACCGATGAACAGAAAAAAGCGTATGGAACCATGAAACAAAAAGCGTTGATGGTTTTAGACAACGAAGTATTCAGCACCATGAACGTGCTGACACAAATCATGCGACTGCAGCAAGTGGTTGCCGGCAGCTTGCGTAACGAAGACGGAGAAACAATTGTTCTTAAGAACAATCGAGTGCGCACCGTGTTAGACCTATTAGAAGAAACGTCTGATAAGGCTGTGATTTTTGCTGTGTTTCAAACCGACATTCAACAGTTGGAAAAAGCCATAGCGGAGAAGTTTGGTGAAGGTTCTGTGGCCTCTTATTACGGCAAGACACCGCAAGATGAAAGACAAAGAATTATTGACAGGTTTCAAGATCCAGAGTCTGAGTTGCGCTACTTCATTTCCAACCCACAAACAGGCGGTCGAGGTATTACTTTAACTGAAGCCGGTACCATGATATTTTATTCTAACTCCTATGATTTAGAATTGAGGGTGCAAGCCGAGGATCGGATTCACAGAATAGGACAAGACAAAAGTTGCACATACATCGACCTCGTATCAGAAAACACGGTTGATGAAAAAATCCTTCAGAACCTTTTGAGTAAGGTTAAAATCAGCAACGAGGTTCTTGGAGAAATAAGAAATTGGTTTAAATAAAAGGCTATAATGATGAGTACAGACACAGTAAAAGAATACCTAGAGCACCCCATGACACAGACAACCGTAGATAAAATCGTTGCGGATATGATTCCAATCATAAGAAATCATTTTGACGAAGAAGAGGTAAGCCCTTGGGAAATAGCCACTGCTTTGGTTGTGCTGTTGTCTTCTGTTACCAATACCACAGACCTTGATCGAGAGACGATGGTCGAACTAGCCACGTTTATTATGCAAACAACGACGGACCAAGGACTTTTTTCAAACCGACATTAAGTGTATGATAGGGGTATGGCGACGACCCCCAAAGATACAAGCCTTTCTTCGGCTTTTCGATACGCAATAGATCAACCCCTGGAGAACATGGCAACCACTTTTCAAGCCCTTGGTATGGAGGGTTGGGAAAAGTTCATGCGTGACATTGTTAAAGAACCTGAAAACTATGAAGCTGCGGCCGGAGAGTTTATCAATGCCCAGGGCGAAGGGTTTAATTGGGAGTATTTTCCAAGAGCCATATTTGAACAAGCCGGACAAATCGCTGGAAGTTTAGCGACCAGAGCCGGTGGCGCAGCAATTGGTGCCCAAGCGGGACCTGTCGGCATGGCGGTTGGGGCTTTATTGGGCCCAGCTTTGTTTGAAGCGGTGCAGATTGCTGGACCTGTTGCATTGGAAAGGGCAAAAAACGAAGGTAGAGAAGAGCCGAATTGGGAAGATTGGACAGGCGCGCTGGGCACAGCAACGGCCAGTGGTGTGTTAAACGCGGTTGGTATTAAAAACGTTGGGGTTCTAAACAGCATTGGTAAAGGCGCTCTTAAACAAGCGGGAAAACAAACAGTTAAAGCCGGTGTTGCTGAAGGACTGACTGAGGGCGCACAAGGTTCATTGGAACAAATTGGCGGTTCAGCGCTCACGGCCCAAGGACTACAGTTTGATCCCAAAGCCGCCGTTGGTGAAGGTTTGTTGGGAGCCGGTGCTGGAACAGGCACACAGATTGGTACCCAAGTGCTTGGACAAGTAGCTCCTCCGACCCAAGACGGCACTCTAGCAGTCAACCCTTTTACAAAACTTTTTGGTAAGAAGAAGGAGGAGTCCCCTACCCCTGAAGAAGTTGTTGACGAAGCGCCCGCTGTACTTGAAGATCCACAAAGACAAGCTCGGTTGGAGACGGCACAGGCTGCTGCAAGAAATAGAGCAGAGGGGTTGTATCCAAATCTGATAAAAGCCTATGAGCCTTCTGAACTAGAGTTTTTAGATCTTACTACTTCACAAATGTCTAGTGGAAACGTTGACGCACAAAGCTTTGACTCTCTCTTTCCTAAAATGATTGAAGTGGCGCAAGAAGCCGGCATTAAGGAAAAAGATGTTATTCCTCTTGTTAAAAGAGTGATTAGTAGAGTGTCAAACGACAATGCTTATTTGACCCCACCAGAGTATGCGGACGACGAAAGGCTTGAGTTTTTTGACGAAGAGAAAATTTTATCTACAGTCGAAGAATTATCGAAAGGTTATTACGACGAAGTAAAGTCTTTGAGACCTGGAATGTATCTCAATGAGCCAAAAATTAAAGGAAAAGACATCTACAACAAACCTCCTTTATTGAAAGTTGAAGGAATATCTTCGGACATAAAGCATCCAGACCCCTATTTTGATGCTGGCACCCCTCCACTTGGAATGGTAAAGCCAAGGTTTAGCGAAGAACAGGCCGACATTTTGTTCAATTCAAAACAAGGTATGGTTGAGCCAACTTTGTTCTCGTACAGTAAATTTTTGTCTCCGGAAAACCCTTTGTTGGCAAACTTTCCTAACAAACCAGTACCGGCTGACGAAGCATTAAAGCTTTTAAATATTCAAGTTGCGCCAGGAAAGGGGGCCGCATCACACGGTGTGTTTAGTCACAAAAAACAAAAAAACCGTTTGTTTGCTGTTAAAGCGATAGAAGGAAAGATAGCTGATTTTCTTTTAAACAAAGGAAAAGAAAAAGTTACCAAGCAAGACATCATAGACAGGTATGTAAACCACTTGTCTGGGTTTAACGGTATTTTATTGTCAGATTTTGGTAGGGGCGTCGACCAAGACGACTACACTTCTTTTGCTGTTCCGGATTTAGATGAAAGGTTTGATAGAGACACTTATTTTGGAGACAGGTTTCTTGAGATTGTTAAAGAAGAACTAACAAACGCCGATGCCCCTAAGATACTTATAGATACTTTAGAAGATTCAGAGCCCGGCGAAGACATTCAAACCAGAATACTAGAGTTTCCTAGACAAGAGGATTCGGCGATGCAGAAAAAAGTGGATGATGCATTGGAAAAAGCCGACGAAAGAATGGCTGGAATAGTTTCTCTTAATTCTATGTTCTTTCCGTCCGATTCTTTAGCCGGGAGGCCGATTGAACCTTATATACCAAAACACGGCGCCACTATGCAAACGTTTAGTGAGTTTCGAGGAGAGGGCACCCCTGAGTTAAGAAGGTTGGGCGAAGACATAGAGGTTGTTTTAAACTATGATGCGGAGATTGATCCAGAAGGAGAAGCCAGATTGTCTGAGCTTCCTCCCGGCATAGATTTAACCGCTCCTACAACCGAACAGCTTAGAAGAATCGCTTCTTACCAAGAAGAAATAAAACGACGCGACCCTGATTACTACTCTTACGAAGAGAAAATGCATCATTGGACTGGACCTGGAACGGTGGCGTGGATGCGTGGAGGCATGTTTAGCCATGGACCAGACGGTAAATATAAAAACACCGTGGGCACAAACATGACCGAAATACAATCGGGAGCGCATGGTTGGGTGCAAAGTCCGGACCCAAAATACAGTGACTTTGTTTATAAAAGCAAGGTTGGGGGAACCAAACTCACAAATAAAGAGCTTACTAGGCTAGACAACGGAAACGTTTTTAGAAACGCTTTGGACAACATGTTCAAGGTCGGTGGGGGCCTAACCGCTCCGAGTGTGGTTTTGGGTTCTTTGTTGCCTAACTTTGACCAAAAATCTTTTTTACGACCTGAATGGATAGCGCAAGACACGCAAGACAAACTGGATCACTGGGACTATCGTAGGGCTATTAAGTACACGGTTCCTGAACGCGTTTTTAAAGAAATGGAGCCGAACTTAAACAAAGCTTGGGAGATAACCGGAGAAATGATATCGAAGACAGCGATGAAAAACATGAAAGACGAGTTTCGATTGCATGAAAAAACGCCTGCTTTGTCTAGGGCAACAGGAATACTCAACCCGCTGCGTTTGTTGGGAATGGATCTTACTAAAGAAGATACGGATGCGATGATAGATGCTTGGGTTGGACAGACTTTTCCTTTTCTCTATAGCCCAGGGGTTTTCGTTCAACGCGGTCTGTTGGATGCGGATAGTGTGAATGACCCAGAAGTTGAAGCGGTTGGAGAAAAGATTCAATTGTTTTTAGACAACGAAAAAACTTTGGCGACCAAAGCTAAAAAGAAAGAGCTCGCTGCGTTGTATAAGCCGTTTTTTGAAGAGGCTTTGATACACAACCCCGTTCTTTTTGAGGCGTATAAAAAAGCGTCTAATCCAGACACTCTTCCAACCATTGAAGAGCTTAAACTCTTGCGTTCAAGAGAATCTGAGGCCGCTGCGACGGGTCCTGGTGTAACGCCTGATTTGCCTTTAAAGAGCGTAAAAGACTGGGCTAGGGCTATGGTTCAACTTACAATTGTAAAAAGTCTTATGCACGATCCCAGTGTGACTCACCTTTACATTCCTACTGCCAGTGCTGGAGGCGGTCCGACAAGTCCTTACCTAGAGGCTGTTAACGAAGCTGAACAAATAGCCAAAGAGTTCGATTTAGACTTTAAAAAGATAACTGAATTTATAGGACAGGTGAGCGACGCAGAAACAGGACGGACAGTAGAAAAACCTGTCCCTGTTTTTGCATTGGAAATCGCACCGCTTCGAGAAATGCTCATCGAAGGCGGTGGATTTGAAGGTAGGATGCAAAAAGGTGGTTTGGTCAAAGGTTCTTCACCTGTGCATGAGGTTCTAAACCTAGGCGATTACGGACGTAGGTTTATTTAATATTCTTAAATATGTGTTTAATGACTTCGATTGTCCATCCGTTGCCGAGCATCTTGTAGCGTTGTGTGTTGCTGACGCCTTCGGTGTAATTATCAGGTACTGTTTGTAATCTCTCGCACTCCAGTGGTGTGAGCTTTCTCCAATAAACCTCGTCTTTTGTCAGCACGTTATCTTTTTGTACTGTTGTCAGTGCGTTTGTTTTTTCGTCTTTACGGAGCTCTAGTTTCTGTGTGGTTGATCCGTCTTCGTTGTACCTGCCGCGCCATGCGCCTGTTACGACTTTTGGCTGTCGATGACCGCCTTGCATGGTTGTCAGAGTGGGCGATTTGCCTTCGGGTGAGTACACGCGTTTGATGATGTCAAACCCTTTGAGGTCTACTGCTGTGCCGACTTGGATGGGTTTTTGCGGTACGCCTGTTGCGCTGAACTTGTTTCCTTTCTTCTTGTCGTTTTCAAAGTTTGCGCGAGAAGATTTGTAGTAGTTTGCTTTTAGCACGTCTGCTTTTTCAGGAAGGTTTGCTGTGTCCGGCACAAGTGTCATACCATTGTTGCCGGCCCCTTTGTACATTGTTGCGGTCATGCAAAGACTTTTTTCGTCTGGTGTGCGGTAGTGTCTGCGGTTTCTCTCGGTGTCTTTGACAGGGTTTTCGCCGTGGTTGTGGTCTAATATGTCTTTTAATACGATGCCACGATCTTCAGGCTGTTGTACGTTCGGTATGTTGGTCCAGTAATATCTTTGTCGGTTCTGCGCGCTGACTAGCGAACTGTTGATGAAGATGGGTTCGACACCGAGTTGTTCTGTGATGACATCAAGAAACTCTTTTTTCATGCGCACGTTTTCTAATAGAAAGTATTTTGGTTTGCACTCTTTTAGTAATCTTACGAACTCAAAGAACAGAGCGGAGCGCGGATCGTCAAAGGCCAATTGATCTCCGGCAAAGGAAAATCCTTGGCATGGCGAACCGCCCACTAAAATGTCTATGGGTGGCAAGTCTTTTGCGAATACTTTGGTGACGTCACCCAGTTGTATCGTATCTGGATAGTTTTTTTGCGCGATTTGTATTGGATATTTGTCAATCTCTGATGCGAAATATTGTTTGATGGGTATGCCTAGTTGATCAAGAACGATGCGAAAGCAACTCATGCCGTCGAACGTGCTCAATACTGTTTGTGGTTTCATGTCCATGTCCATGTCTTTCTCCGTGTGTTTAAGTGGTGTGGCCTCATTGTTTACTAAAATCCACTTGGGAGAACTAAGCGCTAATCTTTAGTAAACTTTTTCCTACGAACTGAGACCACCTC
>Ga0208793_1000595_pt1 | contig 23848 bp, 14 predicted proteins | sample 17_taG_FD_184092 | JGI IMG/M metagenome (GOLD analysis project Ga0208793, IMG submission 184092) | Marine viral communities from the Subarctic Pacific Ocean - 17_ETSP_OMZ_AT15314 metaG (SPAdes) (version 2) | ecosystem: Environmental > Aquatic > Marine > Oceanic | place: Pacific Ocean | collected...
TCCAGCCTCTTTTTAAGTGCCACCGGTTTATTTCAGCGGCGTCAAAGTCTCTACCCTCCTGCGTTGCAGAACAGTGAACTATTATCTTATTTATCTTTCTCATCTTTTTTATGTAGATTTATCCACTTAGTAATGGTATATCCTATAGTTACTGCTAAAAGGAAAATTTTCATACCCATTTCTAAAGTAGTAAAAGTTGTAACTCCTAACGTTGAGGCGTTAATTACGTATAATTTTATTTGTTCGGTCATTATTTTTTGCATTTACATAACTTGTGAGGACATTTCTCAACGTTAAACATAAGTTTAGCTACTACGCTATTCCACCAACACTCAAACAAGCACCACCATGCTTGTATTTTTAATCCTAATTTTACTAGTAATTTTCCCATAGTTTATATTTTTTCGCAATCGTTAACTGTTTCACCTGTTCCACTTGGAGAATCTTTTACTCCTACTTTTTTGTAACCAGGCCAACATTTAGAATTTAATGAATTAGCCCCTTTAAACTGAAGCGCGCTTTCTCCGTACTTCATTTTATAAGGTGAGTTACATTTTACTTTTTTTAAAGCTGAATCTTCGTATGCCATTATTTTTTGTTTTTGTTTTGTAATTCAATTATTTTTTTTACTCTGTTTTCTTCGTACCTTAAAGCTTTTATTTCTTTTTTAGTTAAACCTAAATCTAAAAGCATTTGTTTTTGCTGTGGTCCACTTGTTTCTTTTTTCATTTTTAATACTTTATCTCTAAGTATTGTTTGTGGCGTCTGTACTTCTTTGTCTTCAACACCATAGAAAGGTAAACCTACGTCCCACGTTGACCAACCTAGTGCCATAGCTATTTTTTGCCACTTAGCAGAACTGTCACTAAATATAGCTCTGATATTGTTTAGCTTTTTTATAGCTCTATCTACAGGTATGTTTGTTAATCCAGATATTACTTGCGCACTAGCTAAGTAAGCTGGGTTATTTAAATCAAAACCTTTTTCTTTCATTTCTTTTCTATTCCATGAAAAAGCTTTTAAACCACCTTTTATTTTTCTTATCTTAGCGCTAAGCGGTGGTGAGAAGCCGAGTAAGTCATCTACAGCTTTTTGAAACTCTGGTGATTTTTTATCAGCTTCTTCAGCTATTTTTACTATAGCATTTTTAAGTGCAATAATAGCTTGTCCTTGTATACCTGCTCCTTTTATTAGAGAGTCAACCATGCCGTTAACTATTCTACCTGTTTTATCTTTCTTTTGTTTTTCTTTTTCTTCTTCATCATCACTAAAAGCTAATGCAAATAAAGCTTGTTGTAAAGCATTGAACACAACATTTTGTAAAGCTCCGTAGTAAGCTATTTTAGCTACATTAGATTTCCAATCACCTCTACCGTTTATAAGATCTTGACCAGATTTTTTTATTATACGTGCATATTGCATTGGTGTATTAGCAAACGCTAATATTACACGACCAGCTGCTGAAGCTTGTTGTTGGCTTATCCTACTAGGATTACTTGATTGTTGACTTTCTTCCGCTAAAGCTCTAAAATCATCGAAAGCTTGTTTTTCAGCAGCAGCCTGATCCATACCGCTTTTAACTAAAGCGTCAACGGTATTTCTATAAAAAGTAGAACCACCAGAAGCAATAGCAAAACTATCTGCAAACCTAGTCATAACAAAACCTTTGCTTAGTAAGTAAGCTAAAGCAGCTTTTGGTTTATTCTTAGATTCAGCTACAGCATCTGCTATTTCAGATTCACTAACATTTATTTTTAAACCATTACGTCTTTCAACTAGGTAAGGTGAATTCATTAACGTCATGAAATCTTTCCAATATTGCTTTTGATTAGCAAAAGCTTTACCTGCTGATAATATATTATTAGGTCCACTAAGTTGTATAAAGTTAACTGCAGATATAGTTTGAAGTATTGCAGATCTTGTATTTAAGAACATGACAGCACCAACTGAATTGTTTAGCCAGTCTAATACTTCGTTAACAACTCTAGAACCTCCTATTGGTCTATTAGAACCTGATTTCATTCTACGTAAACTATCTTTTAAAGCTTCTACATACTTAGGTCCGTATGCAGCTTCTAATTTAGCCATGTTTTCATCATTGAAAATAATATCTGCGTTTTCTTGAAACTCTTGCATGTATTGTTTTCTGTTGACTTTATTTATTTCTGTAGTTATATCACTTGTTATAGTTCCGCTGACCCAAGTTTTCGTAGGTTTAGGATATGGTTTTCCTTTTTGTATCTTTATAAGCTCGTCTACAAAAGTATTTAACTCAGCGTTGTTGTCTACAAAATCATTTAATTGTTTAAGATCTGTTTTAGACAAGCCTGGAACAGTCATACCTTGTCTAGTCCAAGCAGCTACACGAGATGCTTGTGAAAAAGTAAATTTACCTATCCCAGTTAACTTAGATAAACTTTTAGGTAATGTTTTTAAGTTATTTTTTAATGCTTTAAAATCGTTTGCAGCTTGTATCTTAGCGTTTACTACAGCTATTTCAGCTCTATTGTAAGGATCAAGTAAGTTAGTTTTATAAAAAGCCATTTGAGCATCACCAACTTTGCCTTTACCTAAAGTCTTATATAGTAGCCCTGTAAAGTCTTCTGCCGAAGCTGGTATAAGAAAATCAAACTTACCTTTACTAGCTCCAATTGTTTGTGCTTTTGCAGGTGAGTATTTTTTGTAAGATTTTATACCTGTACTGTTTTCTATTATATCGTTAAAGACCTGATTAAATACTTTTTTCTTACTTGCTTTAGCTATTTGAACTTCAGAATCAACATCAACTTGACTTAAAACCTCTTGTACTGCTTCTACGTTTTTATAAGCATCATCTGCAAAGTAAAAATCATTATAACCTTCAGCTGCTTTACCTGCGACCCAGTTTCCTTTAGCTCCTGGTGATCCATTTGCTAAACCTGTTATGTTGCCTATAGGTAAGTTTAATCCAATGCCATCTAAAAATGTTTTTATAGCTTGAGCAGACGCTTGTGGTCTTGCTGTTAATACAAATATATCTTTACTACCAAATTTATCTTGGCGTTTTAAAGCAAGATCAGCTAGTGGACCTTTCTTAGTACCATCTGCAACTCCTTCGAAATTACTAAAATCAAACGTAGCTCCGTTAGCTTCTAACTCGTTTGCTGTTTCTGCAAACTTAGCAGCTGATATTTCTGTAGAACTTCCATCTGCATTGTTTACTATAACTTTTTCTTTTGTTTTAGCTAGTGTGTCGTCAAAATCAAAAACACTAATACCTTTCTTAGGTGCATCAATTGCTCTAGCATTTCTAGCTGCTTTGTCATAAGTAGCTAACATAGTTAATTGATCAGCTATAGTCATTTCAACGTTGACCTTGTCACCTAAGTTGTCAACATTTATTTTACCGGACTCTAATTCAAGAGCAGCTATAGGTTCATATGCTTTTATTCTAGCTTGAGCTGTTTTGGCATCAATATCATTTTGTATTTGCTCGCTTATTAAAGAAGCTTGCGCGTGTTTTATATTTGGATTTTTTTTACTTGCCTTAGCTATGTTGTCTACGTTTTGTATCTCAGCAACAGGCTTACCATCAAAATACGTAGTGTTAGGATCTATACCACCGTTAACATTGTTAACTTTTTCGTTAAAGTATCTACCCCAAATAGATTTAGCCTTAGACATATCTCCATTTTTTTGAGCTTGTCTTATTGATTCAGAAATATCTTCTGGTATAGTTTCGCCATAGTTAAAAGGATCTCCATACTGGCCACTAGGATCTTTTAGTTTATTATTTGCCTCGTTAGACAAACCTATCATAAAGTAATTATTTTTTAAATAACCCATTAAGTCTGAAACAGTGTTGTTTTTTATAGCCTCAAGCATTAGTAAACCAGCTTCATTTTGTGGTAAAGTATGTTCTTTTTCTCCTTTAAAATTATTATCTACAAAACCAGCATCTTCACCTCTAGGTGGAGCTGATTGTCTTATAAAATGTCCTGAGTTTCCAGAAGCAGAATCAAATATAGCGCTAACAACTGATAAAGTTTCTGGGTAAGCATCTACCATGTCTGCAAAACCTTGAAGTATTATTTCTAAGCCATCATAATTATCTTTAACCCTTTGTTGGTATTCCTTACTTCCGTAATCTATTTTTTGTCTTTTTCCATTAACAGTTTTAAAGAAAGCTTTAGAACCTATAGCTATTTTAACAGAATTTATTTGTGCTTTTGTAAAATTAGCTTGATTTTTTAAAGCATCTGCTAGTATAGTGACTCTTTCTACCCCTGTCATAAAATGACCTCTTCCATATTTATCAGATCTAGAAGCAAAATTATTTGAATTTATAAGATTTGCAACTGGAACAAATTTAGGTAGAATGTTTACTATAGTTTCTTTAAAAAACTTAACGTCTTTAGCATTGTTATTTTTTAAAGGATTTTGTTCTGCTTGTTTTAATATTTTATCTCTTCTTTTTTTACTAGCCTTGACAGTATCAAGCGAAGTGTCTTCTAGATTTCTTGTATCTAATTTATTATCAAGACTATCCATTATTTCAGATGCTTTACCATCTGTTAACGAATCTAGTTTTGACATAAAGTCATTATCGTTTTTTAATTCTTGAAGCTGTTCAACAACTAAATCTTGTCCTAAAACTTCTAGTAACGATGTTCTTCTTTTTTCTTGACCTGTAAAATAATCTATTAAAGATTGATTATCTGCTTTAGGTATTTCATATACTGGTTTGTTAAACGTAGTTACTTTACCTGTTGTTGGATTTACTCTTTTAGTAGGAGTTGTACCTGTTTTCTTTATATTAAGAACATTACCAAATCTTCTTTTTAAAGCTGCAGCTGGAATAACTTTAGTTAAACCATCGTTAACTAATTCGTTAACAAACTTCGGCCAACCTTTAGCAAAAGTACCAACATCTTTACCTAGAATCTTTGCTGTGCTTTTTCCTTCTGATTTTATACTAGAAACTATAGCATCTATTCCTTTACTAGCGTTTAGTAATATATCTCTTTTAGCACCTTCGTTTATAGAAGCTATTGACTCTGGTTTTATATTTTTAGAAATAGAAGGCATGTTAGAAGGGTATACTTTCTTTCTACCTTTTTCTTCATTAGTTACTTCATCAAACTCAGTTTGCTCAGTAGTATCAGCTACTTGTTGCGCTTGCGGAGCATCTGTGCTTACTGTGTCAAACTTAGCACTATCTAGCCCAGCAGCTTTAAATATCTCAGCTCTACGTTTACCTACAATATTTCCTAAGTAAGTACTAACCTCACCCATTGTTGGGTTGTAGTTTTCAAACAAAGGTTTTTGTCTACCTTTAAATAAACCTTTACCTATAGCTTGATCCTTAACTACATTTAAAATATCTTGCGATGTTACATCTCCAATGTCTTTGTTAAATCCTAGCTTTTGTAATATGATACCTGAGTTATCTTTTATTAAAGCATCTACAGCATTAAGATCTCCACGTTTAGCTTCTCTTACTAGTTTTTGGTTTTTAGCTTGTGAAGCTTTAGAAGACTTAACTACACCAAGGTCTACTTCGGTTTCTAATCCCATGTCAACCTCAGCTTTATCTAAAGTTTCTTGCGACAAACCTTTACCGCTAACAACATCTTTATTAAAAGCTTTTAAAAAGTCTACAACTTGATTGCCGTCTTTAAAACTTTGTTTCCAGCCTATTGTTTCTAGTATTTTATTACCTATAGCTTTTAACCCACTTACTTCTTTTACCTTAATAGATGTATTACCATTGGCGTCAGGAGTTAAAGCGTCACTAGTAACAGCCATTACTTCTTCATAAAAACTTGCTTCGTTTATTGCTCCATTGTTTAAATCTGCCTCGTATTGATCTAAAAGATCTAAAGTTTCTTGATCAATTTCTATATTAGAATCATTTTTTATAGAATTATAAAGATCTTTACCCATTTTAGATAATTTAGCAGGATCCATTTTACCCGCAAAAACATGAAATATTTCATGCTTATCAGCTGGCATAACTCCATCTGCTTGACTAGAAGCATTATTTACAATAACTTGTTTAGTTCCATCAGGTAATGTAGCTACTAAACCATAGTCTTGATCTTTAGCGTCTTGAACTGTTCCGTCGTCATTTGTTCTAACATTTACTTGTATTCCTTGTTCTTTTAAAGTTTCAAGACCTCCTAGTAAATCCTCTGTATTATCAAACCTAGTAATACCAACATCTCCTAACTGTTCAGCTACTACGTCAGAACCTTGCTGTACGTCTCTAGTTGTAACTGGTACAGTGCCATCAGGATTTTGTATTACCTCAGTTTCAGCTATTAATTTTGATTTTTTAATTTGCTGATCAAGCATAGCGTTTTTTAATTGTTGCACAGCCGCTTCTTTACCTTCTTTAAAACCAGTTTCATTATTTAAGACTTCCATGTCTTTTCTAATGTCAAATATATCAGCTTCTATTTGAGATAATTCTCTAACAGTTTCAATAGGCATAGTAGAAAACTTTTGTAATCCTTTGTTAATTTCTATGCTACTGTCTTTTACTAAATTAGCTATTTTATTTGTTACTATTCCTCTTGCTTTACTAGATAAAACGTTTGGAGGTTTTAAGCTTACTTCTAATTCTTTTATTTTATCAAAATTTTGTTTTATTTTTTGATTACTGTCTACGGATTGAGTCATGCTTATTATGCCTTTGGCTAAACCAGGAGACTTATAAACAAGGCCACTCATCATTGCGCCACTAACCATAGAAGTAGGTACACCTTCAAGCAAAGGAACGCTTTTACCTAATATAACATTGTCAAATATGTTACTAGCTAATTGAACACCACCTTCAGAAAAAGACTCTCCAGCCGTATCTACGCCATACACCTTTAATGTTCTAGCTGTGCTCTTTGTAAAAATACTTTTTATTTGATCTACAAAACCTTTTTTTATAGTGTTGTCTAAGTTGAAAGCTTTTTGACTTCTTTTTATAATACCAAGACTTATTCTTTCAGAAATAATTTCAGCACCTCCATTTAACATAGCTACACCATACATTTGGTATGGATTATACTCTACTAAATCAGGTTCTGGACCATTTTTTCCATTAGCTATCCAATCATCATGATCTTTTTTACTTTTATCTATATCTGATTGCATTGTTTTAAAGCTACTTCCTGCAGAAGATGCGCCTAGCATGTATAAACCTGCTCCACCAGTAGTCATTAATATAGCTGTATTTGGTATTTGACTACCTATCATTTGAGAAGCAAACATACCAAAGTCAGATATACTACTTATTTCAGATAACTCTACTGGCTTAGCCATTCCTTCTGTTATACCATTTTGATACTCATCTATAGACTTGTTTATTTCATTTCTTTTTTCTTTATAAGTATCGCTGTCTACAATAGCAGCAGCCATTGCGCTAAAAGGAGTTAAAGCCGTAAACACTTTATTGTCCGCAAAATTAAAAGCATTAGGAGCGTCTGCTAATCTAAACAAAACTTCTTCAAGACCTTGTCCTAAGTCAATACCAGACATCGCAGCACTAGTTACAAAGTTGGCTGTGTAGCTGTAGTTTCTTTCTAAAAAATCAATGTTATTTGCTAGTGTTTTTTTATCAGTAAGTATATCGTCTATTTTTTCATATTCACTACTGTAAACACCTACTAGTTTTTTCTCTTGGCTTCTAAGTTTTTTAAACAATTTATTAGCTTTATCAACCTCTTCTTGTGATTGATATTCAGCTTCACTCAATTGTTTCATGGCTTTTCTAATTGTGCCTATGTCGTTTTGAGCGTCTTTAACTGTTTTTAATACTTGATTTTCTCTTTTATTTACGTCTAATTGATTTACTTTAGCGTAGAGAGCTTGTCTTTCTTGAGCTTCTCCTTTTGTAAAAAGATCTCTATTTTTATGAATCCAAGATTTTATATTTTTATCTTTAGCTTTGCTTTCTAGTTTTTGAGTATATTTTTCTCTTATTATAGCATCTAACTTTTCTTGTGTTTTAGGATCGTCTTTTAAATCCTCAACACTTACATTCATTGAAGCTGCTAAATCAGACTTAGCCTCAGCTGTTATTTCTTCTAGCTCAGGATTAGGTATCATTCTACCAGTATTTGTTTTAACTGTCTGTGTGCTATAGATAGGTTTACCACCTTCACTACCTATTTTTACTCGCTTAGTTTCTTCTTTTATTTCAGGAACCATTTTATCTGAAGACATAAAATCTATTGTTTTTTGTCTTATGGAATTGACCTGTTTATCTGTTAAATCAGTATCCTTGTTGAATTGTTCTGTTTTAACTATAGCGGTTTGCACTGGATCTATAGATAATTTTAAAGCATTTATTTCTTCTTGAATCTTAGCTGCTTTAGGATCCATTATACTTAATCCTTTTATTTGCTCTTGTTTTTCTGCTATTTTTTTATCTACTTTAATTTTTGTAGCTACCGGTACAACAAAGGCTCCTGTTTTATCGTTAGCTATAATATCATCTATAGACTGCTGTTGTTTAGATACTGACTTAGGTTTTGGATTAAATATATTACTAATACCTCTAAACATTGAGCTATTTTTTTTACTCTTCTTAAGATCAAAATCACTATGACCAAATACATTGGATATACTACCAAAAGCATTTGTACCTTCCTCTAGTTTTATCCAATTACTAGCACCTTTCTTTTTAGTATAATAACTTCCATCGGCCGTGTATTTCATGTCCCAACCGTTTTTTGTTATAACCTCATCAGGTTTAGCTACAGAAGTAAACTTATCATAAGCTTCTTGTTGTTTTTGCTGAACACCTTCTTTAAACCCTGTTTTATCTTTAAGCAATTCAGATAAATCTCCATTTAAAAAATCAAAGTTCTCTGACAACTCCGAAGAACCATCCTCTGAATCTGAATCCGTAACTTCGCTTGACGACTCTTCGCTTGGATTCGCTTGCGACGAGTCTGACGTCTTTCCCTCTTCAACAGGTTCTACGGGTTGAGTAGCTTTCCACTCATCTACTTTAGCTTTTATCTCTTCAGGTTTTAAAGGAGGACTTACGGCTTGTAGCTCTTGTACTTTTTCTATTAATGTCATTTGATTTAACTTAATTTGTTATCTTGTATAAACTTATCTGCTTTTGCTTTTCTACCTTCTTGTAAATCAAACACTGCTGCGTCTTCTTCTACTGTCGGTAATTTATTAGTTATAAATTGAGATAAATAGTTATTCATAAAATAATCTTTATATTTTGATTCAAACAATTCTTTGTTCTTAGGCATTAAAGGCAAGTCTTTTTCATAAGACCATACTAAACTACCCGCGTTGGCGTTCTGTTCCATTTGAGCATCTTCTTCTATACTAGTTCCCTTAGCTATAAACATATTCCAAGCAGCTACAGCTTCTTGCTCTTGTGATAATAAACCTGCAACTTCTGCATTTATAAAAGGATCAGCTTTTCTTTTTATTTTATCTAAATCAAACTTTAATACGTTTCTACCTTTACCCATACCTATATCTATTATTTCATAATCATAAGAACCATCAGCGTTTTTCAAAACAAACTCATCAGATATACTAGCGCCTGGTGTTAACTCTCCATTTTCACCAACCATGTCTGGTGTAAACAAACCTACTTCTGTTAATAGTCTAAGCATGTCTTTATTTATATCAGGTGTTTCAGCTACCATATCTGTGCCTGACTCAACCAGTGATGTTAACGTAGAGCTATTTATAACTAGTTTTTTGTCAAATAAAGGTCCATCAAATATTAAAACTTGTGAACCATCTTCTTGCAAAAATAATTGTATATCATAGCCTTCTGTTTTTGAAAAACCAGGCCTAGAGTTTATCATATAATTAGCAACCATATAAACGTAGTTGTTATTAACATCGTAGTAAGGCGTATCAGTCACAGCCAACTGGTCAACAACTAGTTCTATAAACTCTAAAGACTTTTGAGGAAAAGCTTTTAACTGCTGTAGTTGTTTCATTTCGTACTCACAACCTGTTTCTCTACACTTGTTAGAATCTATGTCCATTTTAAATTTAGCATAAGCTGTTGCTGTTCCAGCGTAAGCTTTATCAATTATACGAAAGTTACTATCAGTAGAACTAGCTATATAATTTTCATCATAAGCCATGGAATTACTTTGGTTAACTTGCTTTATAACAAGATTATAGTGTGCGTTTTTGTTTTCCATTTTTTTTATATTTTACCTCCTAAACCTCCAGCTATACCAGCTATAGATCCAATAGCTCCAGTTATAGCTCCAGTTGCATCTGCTCTTGCTTGTGATTCTTGACCTCTTAATGCTGCTATTTGATTTGAAACTCTATCAAGTTGCATCTGTTCTCTTCTTTCTGTTTCATTGTAAACAAATGATTTACCAGCTGCATCTAAACCTTGCATTCTTTGCTCTTCGCTAACTAATTGGTTTTGTAACTGTTTCTCTCCTTCAACTCTTTTATTATCGTTTGCTTTTTCTTGCTGCTCTATATCTGCTGCAACATTTTTCTTACTTTGTAAAGCGGCTTGAGCTAAAGCAGTTGCACCGCCTGCACCACCACCTGTTTGTCTTATAGTATCTAAAGTATTAGCTAAAGCTATATCAGTTTGCTCCATCTGAATTTCTGTAGCAGCTGTTGACACAGACAGTGTAGCAAAAGGATTACTCATCATGCTACTTAAACTAGTTGAATCCTCGTAAGGATTTATTATTTCTTGTCTGTTAGCTTCTAATTGATTTAGTTTTATCTCTAGTTTTTTAGCTTTTCTAGCTTTTCGCCTAGCTTCTCTTCTAGCGCTACTAGCTCCAAAAATACCTCCACCGATACTTACTGCGGCACCAATGCCGGCTGCTACTACACTCATATTATTAGTTGTTTAATTTTAATTTTTTCATCATGCTCTCAACGCTGATATCTGGATCATCAAAGTCTTTTGCTATAACGTCTTCTAAGACGCTCTCTGGATCTTTCTTGTCTGTTGCGTGAACAGTTATCCAAATAGTATCTTCATGCATATATATTAATCTTTTTGTCCCTGGTTTAGTTATACCATTGTAAGGAGCTTTAATTCTTTTTATACCTTGATCTGTTAATATAGATATATCACCTTTTTGTACAAAATAAGGATGTTCTATTTTATGTATACCAGTAGAAACTATTTGACCTTTAGGCATAAATATTTCTCTAATATACAACCCATCTGCAAACGTATGCTTAAGTGGGTTTATCGTGTTAGTGATTTCATCTCGTCCGGGCTTTTCAGGATCACCGTAAGAGTCTGGTAAGTCTAATAATTTGTCTTCAAAATCCATTATCAAATCCCTAAAACGCTCTATTTGTTTTATTTGTTCTAATGTATGCTCTTGTTTTACTAAGGGTTTACTCATTTAATTTAATTTAATATCCGTTTGTATTTACGTAGTCTGAACCAACAGCGAACAATTGTTTTTCACCTCCTGGATCCGTAGCTGTATTGTTATTATAACTAACGTTTGTTGAGTAATCGCCATCAGTTGAAAATATACCTGTAACATAATAACCTTTAACACCACTCATTTCAGTACCCCATATTATTTCCCCATGACTTGCCTCGCTATTGTTTACTAGATTAGCAACGTACCTGTTTTCTTTTCTATCAAAACCTGCGTGAAACCTAGGCAAGGAAGGGTTTGCGCTACCGAAAGCTGCAGTATAGTTAACTCTATTAACAACTAAATGGAATAATAATTCAGCATTTAAAGCAATACCTAAATTTTGATTTACTGTTAATACTTTTGTAGTTGCGTTAAAACTTACAACTACAGTGTTAGCTGAAACGCCTATACCTGTAACACTTGCTCCTACAGCTATAACACCTACAACATTTGATAATACCACGGTTGTATTTGTTGACGCAGCTGAAGATCTACCACTTGCATCTGCTATAACATACTCACCTCCAACATAACTACGAGCTGAGTTAGCAGTGTCATTATAAATATCCCAACCTGGTATTAAAGCATTGTAATCTTTAGCTGTATTATCAGATATCAAAGTATTTAACTGCCAACCATTCATACCTTCATAACTTATTGTTTTAAAGTTTTTGCTAGTTGAAGCGCTAGGGTTAAATATAAAAGTAATTGTAGAAGGATAGTTTCTTTCATAAAAGAAAGATCTATTGACATCGATTGAGTAATGTTCATATAAGCTATCATAGTCTACAGTTTGCCACTGTCCACCTGCATAATTGTTTTTCTTACCTGTACTGTAAAATTTATTTCTTAAACTAAACATTTGAGTTGGTTCGTAGTCATAAAAACTAGTCCAACCTTTTACAGTTTCGTCCCAAGACACTGTGTTATAGCTTGATCCGTCGCTGCTTTGTGTAGAAACAACGTATTGATCGCTATGTATATCATAACCACCTCTAACTTTTCCTTCATTAGCGCCAACATCTATGCTATTTAATTCGTCTCTAAAATAATCTATCATACCATATCTAGAAATTTCTTCTAAACCTGAATTAGATAGTTTCATTATAGCATTGTTGTTTTTATCAGAAAAATACTTATTGTAACCGTATGTGGCAAAACTTTCTGGGTTTTTACTTATACCAAACTTACCAGCATAAGGTTGTATAACTCCTATTGTTAAGTTACTAGAGGTTACACTAGAGTTTCCTTCAGCAGAATATATAGCGTCTTTGTCTATTAACGCTCTACTTACTTTGTATTCTTGAAACACAATTAAGTTAGTATCTTCAGCATATAGTTTTTGTATACTAGCATTTGCTGGATCTGCGCTTTTTGTTATGTCGTCAGCAGAAGAAAATACGTTAGTATTATTTATACCTGTTCTAGAATTAAATATACCTGAGTATATTAAACTGTTAAATCTTATTGTTGAAGCAGGATCTTCCTCTACTAAATAAGCTCTAACACCGTAATCTACATTAGTATTGTTGTAACCACCTCTTATTCTAGACTCTTCAATAGCCCAGTTAGTATCAGAGGTAACATTTGCGTCAACTACGTTATAACCACCTTTGTCTTTTGGTATGCCAAAAGATCCGTTCCACACTATAGTGTCATCTATTTGCGTAGCTGTTTTTTTCAAAACGAAAGTGTTAAAGTATTTTACTTCTATTACCGCTCCTGCCATGATTAATTATTACTTATTTTTACTGTAAATTACAAGTAACACTAGTGTATTAACACTGGTTGGCTTGTATATACTCTTTTATTTTTTATTTGTTTAAGCATAGGATAGCTAAGTATCCTAAACCATAGTCCGTTTTCAAAATAAGAATTAACTTGTTTATTAGGTTTACTTAGTCTACCTACGTCTATTCTTATTGGTTTTATTTGCTCTGCTTCACCTATTAGATTTACTTGTATTTTTTTTTGATAAGATATATCTATAAAATCAATCTTACTAGCTTTCTTAATTAACTCGACAAACTTATCATAATTAATTATTGGTCCAGTCACAGCTATGTCTATGTCTTTAGTTTCCCACCCTTGTATTAAACCACCAACTATGTACAAGTTGTAATGACCCCAATTTAAATTTAATAACTTTTCTATTGACTTTTTAGCGACAGGATCGTCAATGCCTTTCATCATGTTATCTCAAATGTTAAACCAGTTGTGTCTTGGGCAAGTAGGTTTAGATAACTAGCACTGCTATTATAATTTCTTGAATCTAAAATATCTTTAGCACCAGCAAGCGTGTTTGCAAAAGCTGGTATGCAGCTGCTTATAGGTGATCCTGAAGTGCTAGTTTGTCTACCTGTGTAATTTAAAGTAATAGTGTTACCTCCAAAACAACTAGAAACCCAAGCGCTAAAGCTTGTATTAGCACCTAAGTCGTATGCATAAAAACCATCGAAATCACCACCTGATATTTCTATAACTACATATCTACTTTGTCTATCTTCGCCAGAAACACAATTACCTTGGCCATCTACAACCTCGCACCAATTAACAATTCCCGATCCAACAGACTGAGGTACAACTCTTAAGTCAAGAATAAAAGATATGTTAGTACCGACAGGTGATGGACCACCAGCGTCAGCTACGCCTATTGTTATGTTGTATATACTAGCAGGCATATTACCTCCACTAGTATTAGTTAATGTTCCTCTTCTTAAACCTGAAGCTACAGTGTTAGTCATAGTAAACAAACCTTGACTGACAAGATCTGTATTTGGAGATGTTTGATTGCTCACACTTATTAAGCTCCAAGCTATACCTTCTGTTTTCAACAAAGCATTAGAAGAGCCATTAGTTGCGTTAGCTATTGCAACTAAAGAAGTATACCTGTTACTAATTATAGTGCTACCTTCTAAGTTATTTGGTGAGGTTGTTATACCTGGTGACGCGTCAGCTGGTCTAACGTTTGATGGACCAGCATTTACTATAGCGGGACCACCAGTTGTGTTAGTTGATCCGTCTGTTGTTTCCCACGATATTGAAAAAGTAAAATTACGATCGCCTTCATTTTGACTATAGTAAACGTTGTTTATGTATTCTGCTTTTAATATTATATTAAAAAACCCTAAAGGTATTGTATTATCTTGAGCGTTGCTTACTAATTCAAAGTATGGAGTATTTTCAACAGTTTGAACATTAACTTCATTACCATTAACAACACTATTTAGTGTTACAGAAACTATACTTGAAGTTGACAGGTTACTTCCAAAAGCGTCGACTAAAGTAAAGTTATTGTCAAATATTCTATTGCCTAAAACATAAGCTTCTGACCAATTTGAAGTACTTAAGTTAGCGCTTAATCCAGCTCCACCTCCTGTAGCGTTTAATATTAAGTTATTTAAATCTGAAACCTCTCCTACACTAGTTGATTCCCAGAATATATCTAATAAACTTTCGACCGGTTCTGTTTCGTAAACAGCTAAGTACTGTAATCCAGGAACTTTAGGTTCACCTAAGAAAGGAGACGCAAAGCCTGGGACAAAATACACAAAATCATCTTCTTTTAATGTTAATGTTTGACTAACTGTTAGGTTAGTTCCTGAGTAGCTAACCACTGTTACACCATCTGGTATACCTGTTCCGCTTACTATCATTGTAGATATTGGCGTGCCAATAACGTTTTTAAGTACAAACGCAGTTCCAGTTGCATCTGCGTTTATTTGAGCGCTAGCAACACTGTAATTAGTTGTTGGTATTTGACCTATTTGTTTAGCTGTACTTATTCTAGCAATTAAAGGATTTGAATTAACTAAATAAAACTGAGGAAAATAGTTTGGCCTTGGTGGATCAATTGGAGAGTAATCAAATAAATCTCTAACAGTTGAAATTGTTGATACAGTATCAGAGTTTCTACCTGGGTAATATTGATTAGTTAAAGCACCAGCATTGTCATAAACTTGACCATTATCTGAACTTAAATAACCAGCTGCTGTTGATGTGTTTTCAACTCTACCAAATAGTTGAACCGAACTTCTGAATTGTTTTTGATCAGGTCCAACCTCGGTTAAATCTCTTGGAACTTTGTTTATATTGTCGTTTATTAAAACAGTGTGAGATGTTATACCTATCTCTTGAGTTGCGTCTTCTGGATAAGCAGCCATTATCCCTGGTAAATACACGTTGTAATATTCTTGCTCTGTTTGTTTAACTACAATTTTGTAGCTATACCACCCTAATGGATTATACTCACTGCTACTAACGTCGCCATTATATATACCAGGTGAACCATCTAATACGTTTTTACTATTAGGTCCTATAGTTGAATTAAATAAAACTTTAATAGAGTTGCCTGGCCAAGATGATTGCTCTAAACCAACTGGTAAATAAGGTGCGTATATAGTGTCTCCTAAAAAAGTAAGACCACTAGCAGAATCTGCAACCAAGCTATTACTTCTAGATAATATAACAGTTGAAGATCTACCGTATCTATCAGACAGCACAACACCTACTTGATAATTCCTGTTTTGTTTTACAGAATGGTTAGGGTATTCTATTTTACTTACCGCTTGAGTATCTGTTCCAACGGCTGTAAAAACTAAATTAGCTGAACTAACTAAAGTAACATTTTTATCTAGCTTTATAGTTGTTGTAAAATTACCACCAGTAACAGAAGTATTAGGTGGTATTGTAACGCCATTTGTGGCGCTTGTAACAACGCTTCCTACTTGTATCGTTCCTGTTGGGTTTGATATAGTAATAGTAGTTCCAGCAATTATACTACCAGCAGTAACACAAACAGCTGTTCCGTCTTTTAAATTAAAATCTGATTTTGTACTTACCGTAACGTTATAATCTAAAGTAGTTGGTGGCGTGTGTTTATTTTGAAAGTTACCATAAACAACTCTATTACTAGCGATTTCCTGAGCAAAAGCTCTTACAGGTATTTTATCATAGACTCTAGTCGTGTCACTACTAGGTAACACTTTGTATGGTTTTTTAGATAAATAATCATATTCAAAAACATTAGAATCAGCACCTGATGTTAACTCGTTTATCTCTACAGTTTCAATAACTTTAATAGCCAAAGCATCAGACTCTTTGTATATTATATCTAATTCTTTTATTTTTAAACTATCTTGTATGCTACTTTTAGGGAAAGGTAATGGTATTATTAATTTTATAGCATCTACTTTGTTTTCTACAAAAGAAACTACAGTACTTCTATAAGCAGCGGCTTGATCATCTTTACTTGTAAAGTTTTTAACATCGTCTCTTACATACATAAAGTAACCATCCTGCTTAGGTATAAAAGCAACTTGAGTAAAAGGAGCCATTAAAGAGTATTCATTATCTTCAAATTTAAATCTATAACTAAATCTTACAAATTTATCTTCTAAATAATTTTCATCTCCTGCAAAGTCTTTGTCATAATAAGTATTAGCATTAAAAACAATTTCTGTTCCAGCTGTTAAAGTTGGCCAGTTAACAGTTACAGGTGTGCCTGATAAATTCTTTTTCAGCTTAACAGTCCATTCGTTTTCACTGCCTAAAAAATATTGAATTGTGTCTACTACAACGGGATTACCGCTTGAATCTAATATAGGTGTAATAGCTGCTCCGGTTTGTGGTATGTAACCAACAGTCGCCGCTCCGTATGGACTAGTAGAAACAGGAACCTCACCAACTAAACTAACAAGAGTTATAGTTGCACCACCACCACCACCTGATGTTCCTCCTGTTAAAGCAGTTGCGCCATTAGGAAATGTTTTACTATTAACATCTTTCATTGTTGTTTCGTAAGGAACAGGATCTGTAGATGTTAAGTTTTTTTGCCAAAGTTGTATTGGTTGATAAGGATTGTATTTAGCTACGCTTATTTGATCCTCGGTTGTATAGTGTGTTGGATTTGCTGAACCTGTAGGATTAGCAAGATTTACGTTTATTTTTCTAGGCTGGTTTCTATTATCAGTCCAGAATAATAAATCTTCTAATAGGTTAGCATGATATATTTCATGTGTAGTTGAAAAGTTTAGAAAAGATCCTTTTACTAAAATTCTTACTGAACTACTAGTTGATAAAGATGAGTTGTAAACTATTATATAGTTTTTACTATCTGGCGTATACTGTAACTGACCTGGGTTTGGGTCTGTGTTTGATGTTAAAAACAAATAAACCTCGCTAGTTGAATCACTAACAAGTTTACCTATACAAACCATATCGTCTTCGCCTGTTAAAGACTCAAAGCTTTTTAATTCTTTGTTACCTAAAACGTTCTCTAAAGAACCAACATTAGCACCTTCAGATCTACTAACTTGAACGTTTTTAGCATCTCTATATTCGCCATTAGGTAGTAACCTAGCGTCAAGGTCTTTATTTAATTTACTCTTTATAAAAGAGTTCTGAACGTTTGCCATTAAATTTTAGTGTTTTAACCATTTAGATTTACCTCTCATAACTTGAACTATTTCAGTTAACTTTATGTTAGATAATCTTATCTTAGCATTTCTTAAAGCTGCTCTTTTGTCTTTTTTAAATCTAGCTATTATACCTTCAGATGTGTTCGCTCTGTTAGCTAGTAGATTGTATGATATACTTAAGTACATTGCTTCTTCTGCCATCTTAGGTACTCTAGTATCTAAATCATAAGCAAGTCCATCTGATATGTATTCTATAACTATTAGTCTATCTACTAAATTACTTGAAAAAGTAAACAAGCCATCTCTTTCGTTTATACCAAACCAACCATTGCTTTGAGAGTATTGAGGATCTAAACCATATAGTCTACCCCAATCCCAAGGTCCAGAACCAAAATCATTACCGTACATACCGTATGCTAGGTTATCAAATTGATCTAAAGCTTCTCCGTTTAATAATCTGTTTTCGTTAGTATCTTTCCATCTTTCTACAGTCAACGAAGTTCCTTCAAGGCTTTGACCAAAGTTATCTTGAGTAGGTATTCCTTTTTCATCTTGTAGTAATTTAGAATAAGGGTTTGTAGTTAAGTTATTATTAGGATATAAAGGTCTTTTAACACCGTGGTTATCTATCCATGAAATGTTTACGTAGTTAACATAATCTTGAGGTATAACTAAAGATAAGCTTGGTGGTATTGTTAATTCTTGTGATTTAATACTCTTTAAAGTATCATAGCTAAACTCTTGTAAAGATCTTTTAGCAAAAAACAATATATCTGATTTCTTAGCTGTTTGTATAATCTTACCATCACCAACATAACCAACCATGTAGTTATCTATTATATCAGATAATTTTACATACTGATACGTGCCGTAGTTCTCTTCAACAGTATCACCGATAGCTTCTTCAGCAGGTGTACTAGCGTATTGCCCACCGTCTAAAACTTTAAGTTGAACAACTATGAATAAGTTATTATCTGGATTATTAGTAAAAGTTATTTCATTATTAACAACAGTGTAAGCTAAAATGTACTCACTCCAACTTCCTGGTATACCTGTAGTGCTAGTATATATTTTAAAATTATTTAAAGCGTAGTATTGATTATTAGGATTCCACGCATCAACACTTCCAAAAACTAAATCAGTATCAAAAGTTGTTGTAATAGTAAGAGCATTACCAGTACCTCTAAAGCCTTGTGCGCCTTGATAATATTGTTGATTAGTTTCTGTTATTAACGCCATTTTTTAAGATTTTTGATTAGCCGATGCTTCTTGAGCTTCAATAGATGCGGTTTGTATTATTTGTGGATCGTTTATTATTATTCCACAATACTTTAATATCTGTATTATTAAGTTTGTTTGCTCAGAAGTATCTAATTCAAAATTAACAGAGTTAGTAGAGTCATATAAATATTGACCTAGTGATCCAACAGTAAAAGCCCAGTTAGGAACTGTTGGTTTAAACAAGCAATTTATATTTAAACTGTTTGGCTGTGGACTAACTTTTATAAGTAAAGTACTGTTTGGTCCTGAAGAAGTTGTACATACAGGGTTTTGAACTGTAGGAGCAGTAAGCTTTGACCTTGTTATTTTATTAAAATCACTATTACTAGCTAACTGAGTAATTGAATCGTATTGAGGATTTGTAGTATTGTAAGTAGATATTATCTCTCCAAGCTTATATATTGTGCCGTCTCCAGCAAGCTGCCAACCTAAAACACCAGCAGTATTATTATAAGCAAAAGGAGCAATTTTCTCAAAAGGATATACCTTATAAGCGGTATCTTTAAACATGTTAAAAAACTCTGTATCGTTTTGAGTATTGTTTTGGTTTTGACGGTTTAATTGATTTCCGTCAGGAAAATACGAATCAAATATTTCTTCTTGTACTAAAGTAGCTAAGCTATTAAACTCCGCTGGAGTTACATAACCTCTTTGCTCTTTGTTTAATATGTACAAGACTGTTGTATATACTGTATTTATATTTACCATTTGTTTTATTTTAATATACTAAAAAGGCGGCCGAAACCGCCTGTTATTAGTATCACTTGTTTTTATAGTTTTTTATCTATAGATTTATAGATTTCTACACCTTCATCTGTTTTTAAGAAAGCCGCAAACGCTGAGTAAGGGTTTTCATCAAAAGGCACGTTCATTAATTTTCTATTATTTGAACCCCAAGTAAACGTTCTTTGATCTTGAGATAAAATTATAATACCTGCTTCTTGAGCTTTAATAGCAAAGTTTCTTAACTGAACGTTATCGTCTTTTGCTAAAGCTATAAAAGTTGCAGGGTTGTTTTTAGCAAACAACAATAAGTCTCTTTTTAATTCTTTAGAACTCATTGAATTTACAGCTGATCCTTTTTCAACTCTTAGTATTGCCTCTGCTTGATCAATATCAATCGTTCTTGCAGCATTCATTGCATCTATTTCTAAGTGTATAATATCAAGATCATCTTCTGCCTCATCTACAGCACTAAACTCTTCGTATATTCTACCATTAAGTGGGTGATATAAGGAAAGTAGTTTTTGTAAATTTTGTTTTTCTTTTGAAACTTTTAAACTTCCGTCGTTAAATGTAATGTGACCCATTGTACATTCTCCTTTTTGTTCGTCTACAAAAACAGAGTCTTGGTTTGTCGCATACTTTAACTCTCTTTGTTTACCTAGATCTTTGTCGAAATATAACAAAGCATGTTTTCTTGTGTGCTTACTAGGTATCGTAAGTGTTAACGGAGTTTTATTATTTTTAAGATAGTAAACTCTATCTCTTATTTCCCAACTAGGTTTAGCTGGTTTCTTTGGTGCAGTTTTTACTGCTACCTCTTGAGGTGCAACCTCAAAAGCTTCTGCTTTAGCTTGTTTAGCCATAATATAATAAAATTAAATAGTTATAAAAGTAATAATTACCCCCGTTGATATAACGAGGGTAAGAATTACATTTGTTGAATCAATTAGATTCCTTGGAATAATACAAAGTTATTAGCAGCTTGAGTTACTAAACATCTTTCAGATAAGAAGTTGATTTGCATCGCATCTAAATCTGAAGTGAAAGCACCACCAGCAGAACCAGTTAACCAAGACTTCATACGTCTGTCATCTCCTTGAGATGCTCTGTAACGCACGTGTAAGAATGGTCGTCTAATGTTTGTACCTAAAATTTGATCATAAACAGTAGAAGTTCCAGCAGGTACTAATACACCTTCAATTGAATTAACTCCAACGATAGCACCTCTTGTAGAAGCATCGTTTAAGTATTTCCAATCAGTTTTATAAAAATCATAAGATCCTCTTCTAAATCCTGAGAACCCAAGATTTAAAGCCATTTCTTCTGAGTTTTCAAATAAACCAAAAGCAGTTCCTCCAGCGAATCCGCCAGAAATGCTAGCTAGCATATCGTCAAAATCAAGAGAAGTTTGTCTTTGTAAAAACAACATGTTCTCTTCAATAGCTCCTTGAGTGTCTAAGTTTTTAAGAATAGCATCAAAATCATCAAGTCCAGCAGCAGCAGTAAATCCTACTTCTACATTTCCTCTGTCTCTGATAGCAGCAAATAAACCTTCAGATCCTGGTAAAGCTCCGTTTCCGTAAGCTCCAGCAGCAGCATTAGCGTTTAATTCACTTTCTACCATACTCATTTCTAAGTAATCTTCAAAACGTAATCTTGTTTCAGACTCAGCTTTTAAGTACCATAAGAATCCAGAAGCGCCATCTTCAGTTGCAACTTCTACCCATCCAATTTGAGCCATATCAGATCCATTGATTTGGAATTGATCTCTCAAGATTAATGGAGAGTTAGAAAATTGTGTAAAAGAAGGAGTAATAGATTGTCTTACAGCTGAATTAGTTCCAGCAGCTCCAGCTCCTAAAGTTGTTCCTTTAGTATAAGCAGAACCGTATACAAATATTTTCAAAGCTCCTGCAGCAGCAGAAAATCCTTGAGCGATAAGTGTAGTTACAGGTGTAAAACATTGTACTACTACGTTTCCGTTTACAGCGCCGTTAGTTGCAAGAACAATACACTTAGCCTCTAATCCAGATGCTGGATCTAAAACTACTATTGTATCATTTACACTCATAACGTTAGTTGAACCATCTGTTATTGTAAGAGTTGTTGGGTTTACACCTACAGCTCCTGCAGCAGTTGCAGTGATTCCGTTATAAGCTACATGTAATCTATTTTGCTCTGACCATATTACTTGATCACTTGTCATTGGCATTTCAGCGCCAACCATTCTTAAGAATCCAGATAACGTTCTGTTTCCATAACGCTCTACTTCTTGTTCGTAAATTTCTGGTAAATATTGTTGTGCAAAGTTCCCGCCAGCAGCGCCATCAAATACTAAGTAATTTGAAGCTAAAGCTTGCTGAGCTTGCGAAGGTACAATACTACCAAATTGTGGAGATAAACTCATAATTTGTTAATTTTAATTAGTTAAACTTTTTTGTTTTAATTTTTAATTTTGCAGAATCAGCGCCTGATATAGCTTTCACTTTCATGCCATTGACAAATACATCACCTTGAGTTGATCTAGCCTGAGAGTCACTTAAGTTTTTTGATTTATTTACAACCTGCTTTACAGCATCTACTTTACCTTGCTCATAAAAATGAGCTGCGATTTTATCTACGTTTTCAGCGGCGTACATAGCTTTGTGATAACCTTTCGTATCTGTAACATTACCTTCTTCGTCTAGGAACTTCCCAACTAGATTGTTAATATTTGATTGGTTCTCTGCAACCTTATCACGATTTTGAATGTTATACTTGTAACTTTTTTCACCAACTTTAATATCGAAACCTTCGAAATTATCGCTAAAATGTTGTTTAGTATTTTCTTTAAATTGTGCATGTTGTTGCTCAGCTACTTCTTGCTGCTTATTATATCGATTAAAAAAGTCCATAGCTTTTTGCTGATCCTGAGTTACGTTCGATTTCAACTTGATTTCGTCGTAGTATTTTTTCTTAGTTTCTTCTAAAAAGTTTTTGGCTTTTGCAATCTCTTCTTTTTTAGCGAGCTTCTTTTTACGGACATCTCGTTCTTCGTCAAGGTCTGTGTCATAGTCAAAATTATCTTCCATGATAAAACCTATTTCCTCATCATCTAAATGAGGTTTTGTTTTTTTGTAATACTCTTTTAACAAAGTGTTTTCATCAACATTAGTATAATCAGCATTAAGCCTAGTGTAGTCTTCTATAGTTCCACCAGTCTCTTCCATAAATGAAACAAGCTTTTCAATGTTCTCTGGTAATTGCTTACCTAAAACTTTTTCATCTCTTATTGCTTCTTTTACTTCCTGTACTTGTTGCTCTGTTACTTCTTTGATCGGAGAAAACCCTTCAACAGTCTCGTCGGACTTTTGTATAGGTTCTCCCACCTCTGCGCTATCTCCGGATGGTTCTTCCACAGATACCTTCTCTGTTTCTCCGATTTGAATGGCATCTTCTTTTTGTTTAGGTATTATTACTTTTTTAACTTCTGGTTCTAATTCAACCAAAGGTTCTTTAATGTTTACTTTAACAGGCTCGTCACTTGTTTTTGTAAATTTTTTTGGTGTTTTCTTTTTTAATTTAAATTCACCTTCCTGCTTAACAGGTTCATTTGTTTTTGTTTCCATAATATAATAAAATTAAATAATAAATAGTTTAAGCCATAGGTTGTTCTTCACCTTGTGCTTCAAAATCTATAGGCAACATTTCGTTTTGCCTTTGAGTAATCATCTTACTTTGTTGCGTACCTTCCATTTTTATACGCTTGTCTTTACGATCTTCTATAGCAGCTTCTTTAGTTTTCATAGCCTCTAAATCAGCTTGCTTTAATTGCATATCAAACTGGTGTTGCATTTGCATCTCTTGTTGTTTTAATCGAGACGCTAACTCCATGCGTTGTATTTCCATTTGATTTGTAGCTTTTTCAAACTGAACCTTAGATCCTGATATAGCTTCTTGCTTTTGAACCTCAGTCATAGCTATTTTTTCAGCAGCATCAGCCTGAGACTCTGCTTGAGCTCTAATATTAGCTTGTTGGTTTTCTTGATCTTG
>Ga0208793_1000597_pt1 | contig 23837 bp, 10 predicted proteins | sample 17_taG_FD_184092 | JGI IMG/M metagenome (GOLD analysis project Ga0208793, IMG submission 184092) | Marine viral communities from the Subarctic Pacific Ocean - 17_ETSP_OMZ_AT15314 metaG (SPAdes) (version 2) | ecosystem: Environmental > Aquatic > Marine > Oceanic | place: Pacific Ocean | collected...
GAGTGTTTTAATACTTATATTGAAGCCTGTATTTTCGTTTAATTCTTTTGCCATTTTTATAGTATAGTTATAATTAAAAGATTACGTAATTTACTCCAAATTTAAAGTCATACCACTCTCTATTCCAATATTTATTGTATTTACCTTCTACAAACGTACCTAGCGATCTATTTACTTTATAACCAAGTATAATTCCACCATTATAATCTAACCATTGATTACCCTCGTATTTGTGATAAGAGTAATCGTTACCGTCGTCGTAATGGTATGGCATTAAGTTTGCCCAAGCATGTGACCAAAATGACTTAGTATAGTGGTAGTAATCAAAACCAACAACAACAGAGTGTTGTATTATTTGATCTAATTCATTACGTTTTCTTTCAGTATAATCAGCTAACATTGTAGGTATAACAACCTCTTCCCAAACCTCTTTGCTTGTAGCAACGAGCTCTCCACCTGGAGAAAAATACTCACTAGCAGCTACATCGACATTATAGCCTTCTTGCAGTGCTAGGTAAGTGTAATGTATATTGCCATTGCTTAGCATCCACTCTGCCAAGGGATCATATCCGTACGGTTCGGATAACCTTTGAGCAAGCCCAGCGTTGAAGGACAATTTGTCATTAACTTTATATCTATATCTTTCTGACATTTCAACATATTTAATATCAGCAAAACCATCTTCTAAGTATTCACCTTTTAATATATACTTATCATCTACAAATCTTACAAAATGATGTTGGTCTAAATATTCATTACCTTGTTGTCTTTTATAATCTACTTCAAATAAAAATTCTAAGCCACGTACTTTACCTACATTAGCACCATCTGACCATGATTCTTCTGTGCCATCATAAAATGTACTAGCTCTGTTTTCATAACCAAACCTTGCGATCTTACGTATACCTAGAGCTAAGTTATAATCATATGGTGTTTCTACAGTTACAGTTTCTAAACCATTAGTTACAGAGAACACATCTATATCTGACACAGAGTTACCACCATTAGCCGCAGCATAAAACGTGGCAAACTTAAAGTATTTTTTAAAGTTTTGTGAACAACACTCTTTTGGCGCGGCACAAGAGCTTAATATAATTAATAATGCAATTAGTTTTTTCATTTATCTTCTTTTAAGTCTTTTAAGTCTTTTAATTGGTTTTGGCTTTGGTTTGTAAGCCGGGTTATTATCTTTGTTTTTAATATCTTCTTTTATTTTTTTCATTTTCTTAGTATCGCCAAGATTTAAACTCCAAGTTGTATAACCACTAAAAAATAATAGTCTTTGTAAAGTCGTGTAATCTCTGTCGGCGGCATTTCTAAGGTTTATAGTTTTTTGGTATATTTTGTTTACAGGCGCTGTAGTTATAGTTTGCGTGTAATTAGTAACGGCAGACCACATAGGATTATCTATATCAAATGTTTCCATTTCTTCAATTACTTTTTTATTGTAATTTAAAGTTTTTTCCGCGTTAACAATTCTTCTAGCTTTAATACCAACAACAGGCGAAAAATTAAATAACTCCATGACAACAGCGCTTTCGTCTTTATTATAACCTTTTTCTCTTTGCTCTAAAAACTTAATAGCCATGTTTTTTAAAGTAGAAAGTGCAACGCCATATATACCAGAGCCTCTTAATATAGTATCTATAGATCCATTTATAACTCTTTCTTTTTTCTTTAAAAATTGCTCAGCTTTTTTATCTTCATCTTCATCATCACTTCCAAACATTACTGCAAATAAAGCCGTTTGTAAACTATAGAATATTAAGTTTTGTGCTGCGCCGTAATATAATATTCTAGACATATTAGACATGTTGCTTTGCATCAGCGACGTGTTAGGTGGTGTTATTCTTTTGTTTTTAATATCTGAAGCAGCCTTTTTAATTATTCTGTTATACTGTGAAGGCGTGTTTAAAAAGTTTAATATTAATTTACCTATCCAACTTGCTTGTTGTTGTGACGTCATGTCTGGTCTTGCAGACTGCTGTGTTGATTGTGTTATATTTTGAAAATCAGTAAAAGCTTTAGTTTCAGCCTCTTTTTTACTTAAACCGTCTTTTAAATACTTGTTAACTCTATTTCTATAAAAAGCAGCTCCACCTGTTGCGATTGCAATGTTATCACCAATTTGAGTAGGTAAAAAACCAAGCCTAAGGGCTTTACCAACTATAATAGCCACTTGGTCAAACATGTTTCCTGGTCTAGCTTTTTTAATGGCTTCAGCAAGTTCAGCACCATTAATATCTGTTTGTAAACCACCACGCCTCTGCTTTAACATGTCTGAATTAAATATCATAGCAAAGTCTTTCCAATATTGCAGTTGATTTGCAAAGGCTTTACCAGCAGCAAGTATATTGTTATCAGCAAAGTTTAAATAATTTACGTTAGACATTTGCTGTAGCAAAGAAGATCTCACGTTAAAAAACATGACACCAGCAACAGAAGCGTTTAACCAATTCATAAATATGTTTGGTTTTGCGCTTGATCCTTTTGGCCTATTAACACCTGTTTTAATTCTATGCAACATGTCTTCTAAAGCTTCTCTAAAATTAGAGCCATATCCAGCTTCAATTTTATTTAAGTTTTCTTCTGAAAATATTATATCTGCATTTTCTTGAAACTCTTCAAAATATTTAACTCTACCAACTCTACCTGTAGCGTCTACCAAGTCTATTCTTATATTTCCGTTTTCCCAGTTTGGACCTGGGTCTACGTATGTTTCTTGTTTAGATATTGCATTTAGTGTTTCTGCGTAAGACTGTAGCATACCGTCAGATTTTACTAATTCAACCAACTTAGCTTGATCAACTTCGCTCAAACCAGGTATTTTGTAGCCATGCTTATCCCATAGATATACCCTTATAGCATCTTGATATGTAAAATCACCATCTGGCGTTTTTTTAGAAAGCATTTTATTAACCTCAGGCATTTGTTTGTTTAGAGCTTTGTAATCATTTGCCACAGCTTGTTTTGCGGCATCTATTTCTCTGTAAGCCCTGTTTAAAGGTCTAACTAAAGCTTTTTCAAAAAAATCTCTATGTGCGTCACCTTGTTTTCCTTTACCCATAAAGTTGTATAACAGCCCAACAAAATCTTCGTGTGATGGCGGTATAAAAAATCTAAACTTACCTTTGCTAGCACCACGCTTTCTAGCTTTAGTTCTTTCAAAACGTTTATAAGATTCAATACCAGTAACGTCTTCTAATATGTCGTTAAATTTTTTCTTTATTGATTTACTAAACTTTACTTTAGCTTGTTGAACCTTCCGCTTAACATCAAATTGATTTAACATATTATCGACTGCTTGCACATTTTGTAATGCGTCATCGGCAAAGTAAAAATCATTATAACCTTCACCAACTTTGTCAGCTATCCAAAGCGCTTTTGCTTCTGACGTAGAGTTTGCTAAGCCAGTAATGTTTTTTAAAGGTATGTTCAAGCCATTAGCTTTTAAAAAAGCGAATATAGCTGGAGCAGATTCTGCAGGTCTTGCGGTTAACACAAACATATTTTCAGGACCAAACTTACCCTGTAGCTTTAAAGCTTTTTGAAATAACGGCGCTACTTTACCATCAACAACTTTATTAAACTCAGAAAAATCAAATTTATATCCTAAACCTAACAAGTCTTGGTATGTGCTAGCATATTGCTCTGGTGTTAACGTTCCTTTTTCACCATTAGGTGTTGTGTATCTAATTAAAGACTTGCTAGTGGCTAACGTATCATCAAAATCTAAAACAGTAATACCTCTTGTTTTCTTTATTGATCTAGACGCAACAATAGCGTTATCTAGTGTTTTAACTTTTGTAACATCTTTACTTAAAGCGCCTGGATTTCCTAAAGCTTCTAAAATACTTTGCTCAGTAATAATACCAGAGTTAGGTGTATTTTTAGGTTTTCCATCTAGTCTAAACTGCAAACCTGGTTTAAACGTAACAAACTCTTGAGAACCTTGTTGAGAACTTTTTCCATACCTTAAGCTAGCATAAACCTCAGTATTAACATCAAGCATTTCAAGACCTTTAAATATAGAAGTTGGATCTAACCTAAAAGAGCCAAAACCAAATATGCTTATAGATTTTACAGCTCCAGCACCTTTAGCTCCGTAGTGATTTTGTATAATTTCTAAACCAGCTTTTAACACGCCTAGTTCTTTACCAACTTTATTCCAAACTTCTCTAGGTATTTTTTCTGATTTTCCTTTTTTTACATTACCTGTTATTTGTTCTGCAAACTCTGCGTCACCTTTTTTATAATTATACTTTTTGTTATAAGCGTCTATTTCTGCATTTATTTCTTTTACTTTTTCCTTTAAACTTGGTATAAGTTTATTTTTGATAAATTGTGGTAAAGTTGTTTTACCGTCTCTACTTTTTATGCTGTTATGAATTTCATTTGCTAAAGTAAAAGACTTGTTTAATATGTCTAAGCCATTAATTAATGTACTGCCAAAAAAAGCGCTTAAACTTTTCTTTATTTCATGATTTTCTATTTCACCTAAATAGCTAACTTGTGCGTCAGCAACACCACCTTCTTCGCCAGAAACTTTAAGTGTTACTTCAAAATCTTTAATATTCATACCAACCTCTTCTAAGGTTTCTGCAAAAGCTTGTTCGTAAGCAAAGCCTTCGTTGAATTTACCAGTTTTTTCTTTATAACTAAAAGTTAATACTTTATCACCTTTTTTCCAACCTGGCGGCTTATAATAATGAGTAAAACCGTCTATAGGTTTTTTAAGTTTACCCATTTGACCTTTTATTTTATTAAACTTTTTCTTAAAAGTTTTCATAAACTTAACAGAGTCAAAGCTTACTTGCTCGTTAGTAGCGTTTTCAGCACTATCAGACATTGTTCTTATTTTAGCAGCTATAACAGCGTCTAAATTGTTAGAGTTTTGACTAACATAGTTATCAACAGCTAAACTTGCTTTTCTTTTAGCAATACGTCTTATTAGCGCAGTTCTTCTTTCCGTTAAAACACCTCCCTTAGCTTCTAAAAAATATCTTATAAATTCACGTTTGTTAGTTGTATTTATTTGCGTGTCTTTTACAAAATTACTAACTTTACCTGTTACAGGGTCAACATTTTTATAATCTTTTTTACCTGTTTTTTCTTGAGTAAAAAACTTTTTATATGAAGTTCTAATAGTTTTAATACCTAAACTTGGAATAATTTCATCATACTCATCTCTAATAAAAGCATCGTATTCAGTTGTTGGTTTGCCTTTTGATATTTTTGGTATTATTTTAGACAAGCTAGCTCTTATGTCATTAAGCACGATTTTATCCATTTGTTTTTGAGCTTGTTCAAATGTAATTTTACCGTTGTTAAAATTATCTAATATATCATTAACCTCAGCAATAGTTAAAGCATCGGCTAAACCGTTGTCTAACTCTACATTAAAATCTTTTAGTTTTCTAAGCTTAACGTCTTTAGTATCTGTTTCTTGAGTAGTAGTTTTAGTATCTTCTATATCCTCATCTAGCTCATCAATGCTTTTTGTTCTTTTCTTTTTTTGTCCTTCTTCAAATAACTTTTTATTAGCATCTAGTTTAGCATATCCAATGTTAGACATTATCGCTTCACCAACTTTTATTTCTTCTTTACTATCAGTTTTTCTTTTAGCTTGAGGATCATAATTAAGTAGTCTATCACGAGCTTCTTCAATAACTTTTTTAGTTTTTTCAAAACTCATACCAAGACTTTTGATATAATTGTTTATAGCACCACCATCTAAATTTATTGATGAAAATATACTGTTAAATGCTGAGCTTTTTTGAAACTCTGCTTTTGTGTATTCTTTGTTCTCTTTTTTAAGCTTTGCTTTTAATGCAGCTTCTGTTTCATTGACAGAGTCAACAGCTTTTGATCTTGAAGATTTTGCTTCAGTATTTATATCAACACCTTTTTGAGCAAGGTTAACAAACACGTCTCCAACTTCTCCTCTTCTAACATCGCTAACATATTGTTTTAAAAAAGCTTTCATGTCAGCACCGTTTTTAAACTCACCATTAAACTTAGCTTCTTTTTTAAATATATTTTGAAAGTATTTAGCAAGCTTCATAACTTGATTGTCATTGAACTCATTATCAATAGCGCCGTCTATATATGCGTTAAAGTATTCTTCAGCATATTCATCAAAGTTAGACTCGTCAATATTACCGTCTTCGTCACGTTTTAACTCGTACTTTTCTTCAAGTCTTTCTTCTATTATACTTAATTCTTTATCTGAAAGCTCTTCTCTAAAGCTTTTTACTAATTTTCTACCTTCATCTGTAATTTTACCGTCTTTACCATTAATAACAGATCTTAATACAGCATGTAACAACTCATGGGAGCCAACAGTAATAGCGCCCATGTCAGCGGCTACATCCATGTTTATTAAAATATCTTTACCAATTATAGTACCATCAACATCTTTAACTTCTTCTAATGTATACTCTCTTTTACCTTGAGCTTTTCTTCTTTTGTTTAATTCTTTTAAAAAACTACTAGAATCTGAAACGCTATAAATATTTAAACCTGTTATTTTTTTAATAGCTTTTCTAACAGTGCTTAAATCTTTTTCAATTAATATCTTATTAGCATCTTTTTTTATTTCATTAAGTCTAGCATCGCTTTCAGCTTGCTCAACAATAACATCTTTATACGCTAAATCAAATTCTTCTTTGTTTATTATACCTTGATTTTTTTGCTGACGTAGTTTTTCTACTTTTTGATCTGCAGCGTCTTTAGATTTTAATATATTTACCATCTCAGACTTTTGATCTTCGTTTAAAAAATCTGCAATTTTATTGTTATGCTCTAAGTAATTTTGAAAATCTTCTGTTGTTTTTTTGTATTGTTTTGCAGCTGCTTCAGAAACCTCACTGCTTTTAGAGTTCATTTTTTCTTGAAGATCTTCTAATTCGTTAATATATTTGTTTACAATATTTTTAGACCCCTCGTCTGCTCTTAAAGATCTTCTTAAAGCTCTACCTCCACCACTAATAGCTGTTCCACCAACTACACCCATCATATAGTCTTCTTTAAGATCTTCTGCAAAATTAGGATCGTTGTATATGTTTTTTGCAGCTTCTGCGTAAGAATTACCTTTTGCTTTTTCACTGTTAAACTTCTCAACAATACCTTGCAAACCCTCTTGTATACCGTTTATCTGACCTGTTTTTATAAGCTTTATAAATTGACCAGGCTTAAAGTTAGGTAAAGAAACATATTTGCTAATCTTATCAAAACCTAGTTTTTCAAGTTTATAAGACACATAGCCAAGCAGTGCTGGTGTTGCAATCTCGTAGCCATCTGCATCTCCTAACTTCTTAAGCGCATCAGGATCATCTTCACCAAATAAATATTTAGCTTTTTCAAGATTATAATTAGAAATCATAGGCGCAATAATCTGAGGTGCTAATGATCTTCCGCCTGTTAAAGCAGCTGGTATAACAGTAGTTGCAACACCAACCATAGACTGTAATGCAGCTAAAGATTTGTCTTCTAAATCACTGTTAAAAAAACCTTCTCCAGTATAACCATCTCCAATTGTAGTTCCTTCTAATCTTTGTTCTTGTATTTTTTGCTCATCTTGTATAAATTTTCCTAAAACATCGACTTCACCTTTTTGTATTCTTAGCAATAAATCTTTGTCTTTATCACTAAATTTAAATTTTGGCTTGTATATTGTTGGCATTTCTCCAGTTTTTGGATCAGCCTTTCTGTCATAACTACCATCTATATAAAGCAATGCGTCAACTAGTGTTCCTGGGTCAAACTCAGGGTCGTCAGGCCCAGGCCCATCTTTACCATAAGTTATATATTCTGCCATGTCTGCTACAAAACCACCTTTTGGAGCTACAAATTTAAAAGCTTCATCTAAAAAAATTAAACCACTTTGAAAACTTTGTTCTAAAATATTTTTAATACCAGGAATAGCGGGCGCAAGAATATTAAAAGCTTTTTCGCCATAAGTATATTCTTCTCCAGTTTCAGGATTAATCGGTATTTTAGGTTCTAGCCTTTCAACCGCGTACGATGATGATGGTCCTCCAAACGATGTTTTAGCCATATTTATTTTTCTACTTGTCTGTCATTTAGCCTCATTTTGCTATAATCAAATACCATGTCTAAGTCGTCAAAGTTTATATTATCTCCTTCGCTTATTAACTCATACTTAGGTGGTATTGGATCTCCTTTTTGTGGTTGTTGATATTCAATTTTTTCGTAGTAACCATTTTGTACCTCACCTGTTTCAGGGTCTACTGGGTTGTGAACTATGTTAATTGCTGAATTTATATTTCTTTTAATCCACCTTATTTGTTGAGCAGGGGTTGGAGCTGGTTTAGTAGATTTTTCTCCACTTCCTCTTGGATTTTTTGGATCGTAGTTTTTACCACCAGGCATTTCGCTTTGTAGTTCTTCTTCTGTTTTGTCTCTACCAGGCTTCATGAACGCGTTAAAATTGTTTTGAGCTAGCTCACGTTTGCCAATTTTAGCTAATTCACCTTGGCTATAAGCACTTTTGTATTCTTTTTGTTTTTCTTCTTTAGCAGGTCTTTGATTAAATCCTCTTTGAAACTTTTCTTCTATATTAGGCATGACTTCACTGTCTACTAAATAGTTCAACATTTGATCGCTGTTTAAATCATCATTTTTAAGCATCTCTAAGTAACCACTAGCTTTTTGTTGTCTTGCAAGTTGTTCTTCAGCGGTTATGTTCAACTCGTTAGGATCTTTTATAGCTTCATAAGTTTCGCCACCAATTGTAAAGCCACCTTCTTGCATTAAATAGTTTAAAGCAGGGTAAGAACCATCTCTATTTTTAGCAAAAAACCTACTACTTATTTGGTTAAAACTCATTGATTTGTATTCTTGAAAAGCGTTTTCTCTAGCATCTTCTCTAAAAGGAGTAAAATCTCCAGTTTCACTTTTATAGCCTTGCTCTTCAACTCCTGAATAAATTGATTTTTCAAAATCTAAAACACTTTTGCTTTCGTCTAGTTCTGGCAATTCTAAGCTATCTAGTGGTATAAACTCTGGTCTTTGTAAATCTCCATCTTTATCAACTGTCTGCATAATACCCCATTGACCATCTTTAAATGTCATACTTTCGTATATAGACCCATCAGCAAAAGAAGCAGCTAAAGCTTGTGATTCAGCTGATGAAGCTGGATTTATACTAACCCTCATATCACCCTTGCTAGTTTTAAACGTTCCGTTTTTATATATACCTTCCCAGATTTCAACTTTGTTTTTGACCCAGTCCATACCTGCTTGAAGATTTTTTAAATCATTATTTGTTCTTGTTACAAGCTCTGTTCCTTTAGAGGTTTTTCCACGAGCAGTTAAGTTAGCGGCTTTGTAAAGATCTATTTTACCGTTACTAACAACTTCACCAGCAATAGCAAGCATGTGTTCATTGTAATTACCATCCTCAAGGTTTATATTAGCGTTGGTAATTGTTTTACTAGCTTCTTTTCTCATTGTAGCTCTTGTACCAAACGCATTGGCTAACAAACCTAAAGCTTGCCCACCAACAAAACGTATCATAGCGTCATGTTGCCTGTTATCTCTTATGCTACCTTTACCCATAGCTTTACCTATATTGTAAAGACCTTGTACATCTACTATATTACCCATGTGTTATATTTTAATGAATTCAACGTCTAACTTGCTGTAATCTACCATATCATATCCACTAGCATGCTTTATAACAGCTTCTTGTGGTATTTCATCTGACATAACTCCTTGGTAAACACCCTTACCTATACTTGAGTCTATGTATTTAAAACTATAAATTTTAATACCACTAGGTGATAGCCCTAGTAATTTTATATCTTTTTTCAACCTTCTATCACTAAAAGTTCTTTCTAACCAAGACCTTCTACTATCCATTGATGCTTGTGTAGATTCCATCATACCAGCTTCAAGAGACATCATACCTTGTAGTTTTTGATACTCTAATTCCCTTTGTGATTGTGCGCCTTGTAGTATAGCGTCTTGCTGTCTTGAAGCTCCTTCTAGTTGCATCTGTTGTTGTGCGGCAGCACCACCTAATACCATTTGTTGTTGCTGCGCAGCGCCTTGCATCCTAGCCATTTCAGCTGATTGAGCTCCTTGTGCGGCAGCCATCTGATTACTAGCTGCTTGCTGTGATGCTAAAGCTTTGTTTTGAGACTCTTGCTGTCCTATTGAAGCAGAACTTTGTCTTGCTTGATTTGCACCTGCATTGGCTAGAGACTGTGCTAAGCCAGCAACTCCTGAGCCTCCTGCTGCGCCAGAAAGGTTTTGCAAAAGATTAGCTTGACTTTGTTGAAACTGATCTCTTTCAAATTCTGCTTGCTGTGTGTTAACAGTTAAATCTTCAGCTGTATTTTCTAAATTTGAAAATTGATTTTGAGCGCCAGCAAAAGCGTTTGTAGCTCCTTCATATACATTATCAGCACCTGCAAAAACATTTTTATAATTAGCAGCTAAGTTACTTGTTGGTAATTGACTAAATTGATTTTTATAATCATTTAAACGACTTCTTGCATCTTTTATTAAATTTCTTTGGTCAGTTCTTAAGTTTTTTAAAGGACTTATTTTTACGTATGGTTTTATTTTTCTTCCTACAGCCATGTTTTATTGTTTTATTTATTTATAATTACACTTTTTACGTGTTATTTACTACTTTGAATTGTTTCTGAGCTAACAGCAAATAATTCTATTTTATCTGTCCTACTATTTACCATTTTAATTTTAGCGTAATAACCTAGTAAATCACCTTTGTTTACTTCATCATTTTTAGAAAACATTATAAAAAAACCTTGCAAAGGAGGATTAACAACGTTAGTAACAGATATTGTGTAAGTTGTAACTTGATCTATCACACCAATCTCCATGGCGTTGTCCATGTTAGCAGTGTTGTATGTATTACCAGGAACACCTACATTAGATGTTATAGGTAAATACCAAGCTATATCGCCAACTTGTACAGAAACATTAAGTGGTTCTTGAAAGTTTATTATCATATTATTCTACTGTTAAAATATTATCTAAATTTAGTTTAAAAGTTAAATCAGAAGTTCCATAGCTTTTAATCAAAACATTACAAGTTACAGTTGCAGCTCTACTACTACCTGTAAACGTAACTGTTTGGCCATTTTCTATTGTTTGCGCCGAACTTACGGTAACGCTAACACCATCGCTTACAGAATCTACATGTGGCGACGAAGCTGTGACGCCTATACCAGTCATTAAAACCGTGTCAGCCGCTTTGATACCGTTTGTGCTAGTTATTGGAATTGTTGTGCTATTGCTAACAGCGGCATCCGTTGTTGTCACTACAGGATCTATTGTTAAAGCAAAGTTTGAAATAGTTAAATCAGCTCCACTAAACTTTTGCAAATGATCAGTTCCTTTACCAGTAAAAGTTAAAGTTCTATCTGCAACAAAAGTAGAACTTTCACTAATAACAACAGTACCTCCTTTGTCACTAGTTACAAAAGATTTTCCATTTACTATTTCTACCACCGAAGGTATAATGTAAATAGATTTTTTAGACGTAGAGTTGTTTGTATCATAATACCCAGTATGTATTTGAGTAATAACAGAGTTGCTAGCTATACCAGTGCCAGAAACTCCCATACCTACAGAAAGACCTTCTATATTTTTTAATTCAAGTGAAGTTCCTGAACCAGCAGTTCTAGTGTCTTTTGTTGTAGTAAACTCAAAATCAGAAGCAACTGGCTGTCTAGCTATTACAAAATTACTACTACTTAAAGTTATAGGAAAATTTAAAGATAGGTTTGCAGCAACTTTTTGATTAACAGAACTGTTTAAACCTGTAGATGTAACGTCGCTAGGTTCTACAACAGCGCCACTTGAATGTAATAAGCTAAAAGTAATTACTGGATCGTCGTATTGGTATATATAAGGAGATGTGTATATTGTTTCTTTTGAAAATGATTTTGCTAAAAAAGTTTCTTTTATAGGAGTAATAATTATTTGATACCGGTCATCATCTGAAATTGATGGAAAAACAATTGTATTGCTATACACACCGTTCTCTCCAATAGTAATAGGATCTGAATGCACAGGAGTTGCTGAAAAAGCAGGTGCTACAACCGTTGAATAAGAAATATTTTCTGGAAAATTATAAAAATGATCGTCTTCATTTTTTACAATTAAACTAAAACAAGCGCCGGGATCTCCAAAAACTTCGTACTTTCTAGCAGTTTGAGCTTTTGGCATTGCAGCTACATTTATTGATAATTCTTTTATTTCTTTCATATATTTATATTACAAATTCAACGTCTGGGCTAAAATAACCTAAGAAAAAAGCTTCACCTTGCGTACTATAAAAACTGCTATTTGTGTCGTTAGTTCCGTAAGCTTTTTGAAACGCATTTACTCTAGCTTGACTACCTAAGTGTATCTTAACACCATTACCATTACCACAGCCTTTAACATATAGCGCCGCGCGACCTGCGTATGGAGACGTAGTTCCAAATGCTGTTGGATTAGCAAAATTTTGCGCAAACTCAATATTCCAATTTGGACCAATATAAACATGTTCAATATCATCAAGGTTTATTAAAATAAGTCTAGTATTACAATAACGAGTTAGACCTGGCGGGTTGTTGTAATAAGGATTTCCAGGTCCTGGTGCGCTTCCATCCCAATAAAAAATATTATTCTCACCTAACCTAGCCATAGTATAATTACTATTATTCCAAGAGTTACCATTACTACCACCGTAATTAGGATCAAAATATCTTGGATTAGTTGGAGTACCACTAAGCCCACCCATTCCTTGTATATTATCTGGAACATAAATACCATCAGCCCACGACGTAGCGTGTGGTGGAAAATTCTGTGCAGTACCAGTGCTATAGCTTCTTGGTTTAGTTACGTTACCACTTCCATCATCAAAAAGACCACTTACTTGAGCAATTAAATCCCAGTCTTGATAAGAATAACCATTCCCATGATCCCCATAACCACCAGAACTTGACGTTGGAATTATTGTTTGATTACTTGCATACCCTTGATTACCACCACCACCAATATTAGTTACACCTACTCCACCAAAACTTGAAAAACTACGTTGATTTTCATTTGTAATTACAACAGAGTGCATATAAGGATTGTTATCTCTATCTACTTTTACAGTACCTACTCCACAGTCAACTACTTCTATGGTTTCTCCTAAACCCCAGTTTAACAAATCTAAAGTGTCGCTGGCTAAATTATTTAAAGGCAATGTTTTAAAAGATATTTGATACATCATCGTTTGTTGCCAAAATAATGGTAACATGTCTAAGCCGTAGTAAGTGCTTGTGTTATCTGTTTCGCTATGTATAAAATCAGATATATTTTGGTTGTGAATAACAAGTCTTTCAAAAAGTGGTTGTAATGCAAAATCTTGCATACCTGATAAATCAGAAATATAATCACCATCTTGTCTTGTAGACGTACATAAGTGTACGTCGTCACCAAAACCACTTATTCCAGCACTATACGTCATATTAGCTTGAGAACTAATATACAAGCCTATTGCCAAGCCATACGGGTTTGTTAACGTTGAAAAAGCTTCAGAGCAGCAGCTGGTATTATCGTCCCAACGATTAACTCCTAGTGTTAATAAATTACCATCTTGAGTTGAAAAAACAATACCAGGCGCGGTAAAACCTCCGGCTTGCATTCCACTTACATTTTCTTCTAAACACTCTTCAAAAACACCATCAGGAACGTAAGTTTCTATAATACTGTTTCCATTCCAAGGTAAGTTTGCTAAAGCAGGAGTTGAAGCCACTGTCAGAGTTCCAGCGCCACCACCAATCAAACCGCAAAAAGATACAGAGGGATTATTACAGTTAGTTCCATCATCACAAGTTGGGCAACAAGGTAAAAGACCAGACACGCCTGGATCTGTACCTATCCAACAATCACCCGCAGTACCATCCCAAGGCACATAAGCCCCACCACCAGTATCATAGCAATCAACGTTAGGTGTTAAGTAATCAGTAGCTGTATTATCTAAACACCCATCAATACAACACATACTAATATCATCATCTGTAGCCCAAGGCATATAATTAGAGTTTGTTGCGTCCATACAACCTTTATATATACAACCACAGCCTTGAGCAGCGTTAGAAGACCAAGTAGTGTTAGGAGTTGCGTTGTCAGCGGCTATTGTTATAGTATTACCGTAATTAGAGTTGTAAAAAGGCCCTAACGGGTCTGTTCCTTGGCCAGTTATATCTACCATCGTGTTAGAGTTAAAAGGAGAATAAGAACTAACAGTGCAAGGCTGTATTCCAAGTGGATCTACAATTGAGTTTGAACCGTTGTAACTCGGCCAAACACTATATCCATCTGCATTTGTTGTTGTCGTTGTTAAAGTTCCATCATCTAAACACGTTTGTGCTATTATATTACCATTTATATCGTAAACAGTGCCAAAATAGTCGTATGGCAAACAACTACCATCATCACAATCTGCCGTAGGATCGTAATTCATTGCGTAAGGATTTGCTGTACAGCCAAAAGTACCTATACATGCTGGGCAAGCAGCCTGAGCAGCAGCTAGCGTTGTATATGCACCACTACCAGAAGTATTTAATTGTGTTCCACCACTAACAGTGTTACAGTCCCAAGAGTCTACCCAAAGACAAGTTCCAGGTATTGTTGCATTAACATTATAATTTGAAGATGCTATTCCGCTTGGTGAAAACTCGTCCATACAACCTTGATACTGACATGAACCATCATCTGTAGTTGCAGCATATACTGTTCCGTTAGGGTGTGTAATATAAGTTATACCGTAATAAGAATTTGCATCAGTACAACCGTCATACGTACAACTACCATCATCAAAATTAATTGTAAGTCCACCGTAATTATTTGCATTTGGATCCATACAACCAGCAACTATAGGTGGCAAGCCAACAGCCACACCTAGACCCTGTATGTGAAAATCACTAGCGTTTAAAGTTTGTTTTGTTAAGTATTCTTCTTTACCTTTTATATAATTAAACCATTTACCTTCTTTTTCTACAAAATCAGTTACTCTACCTTTTTCAAGATCTGTTGATATAACTGTAACATTCCAGCCTTTTACTTGTTCTAAATTATAAAAACCTACATTTGCATTTGATTGTACATCTGGATCTGCAACTTCTTTAACTATTCTAGCTTGACTTCCTTCGTAATTTATAGTTTTAAAAGATTTTACAGTATCAGGAGCAGCGTTTAACAAAAACTCTACAGTAGAATTAACATGGGCACCGTAAAAAGTATTTCTAGGTACAGTTTTATCGTGGTGTTTCCAAGGTATTGAATTAAAAAAAGTATAATATTTGTTTTCTACACTAGCGCCTTGCTCTAAAATAAAAGACTTAAAACTAGTCCAACCAGTAACAGATTCATTAAAAGATAATGTTTTTCCATTACTCTTAACACACAAAGTATCTCGTAAAGTTAAATTATAATCTTTTTTATTAGCGTCAAAAGAACCAATAAGAAGCTCGTAAACTGGCATAGCTTCTTGAAAATAGTTAGACATGCCATATTCAGATATTGGTGTTAAACCATCTTTAGAAAGTCTAAGCACAGCACCTCTTTGTTTATCTGTAAAGTAAGCTCTATAGTTATCTACAGCAAAACTTTCTGGATTTTTAGATATGCCATAGTCACCAGAAAAAGGCATTGTTTGTCCAAGAACATTTTCTGTTGCAATTAAATTAGGATTTCCATCAGCATTAAAGACAGCATCTTTATTAGCTTGTATTCTTATAACTCTATCTTCACAAAAAGTAACTAAATCAGTATTTCTGCTAAATAACTTTTGTATGCTACCGTAAGTCGGGTTTAAATCTTTAGTTATTTTTTCTGCTTGGATAAATTGATTTAAACTGTTAATACCACTTGTTGAGTTGTATAAACCAGAGTATATTAACCCGCTTGATCTTCTTTCTTCTTCATAATGTTCATCTGTTGTTGTTGAAACTTTAACACCTTTATCTATAATAACTTGATTAAAATCATCTCTTAATCTATTAGACTCTACGCCGTTACCAAACGAATAACAATTAAACCAAGAAAGACCAACTGTTCCTAAACCACCATACGCAAGATACGCTATTTCATTTGGGAATAAAGGTATACCTGAAAAGTTTAAAGTAGGTGTAGTTGTTATTGGCGTGTACCAACTACCACTTAGTGTTGTAAAAGTTCCATTTGGTCTTGTAAATACAAGTTCTGTAGCTCCAGCAGGTTGAGTACGTAATGGAACGTTGAATTTTATTAAAATATTACCGTTTTCATCTTGACTAAAACCAGTTACTATAGTTCTTGTGTTGAAATCTAAAAGTAGTGGATGTGTTTTGCACGTTACTACAGAACCTAGTGGTACTAACTGCTCCGCAGTATCAATATTAAATCTTGTTGGAAATACACTACCTGTAGAGTAAAACAAATCTAAATCAATACTTTCTTTAGGTTCTGTTTCAAATATAGCGGGGTTAGAACTTCTTACAGCATCATTATTGTCATCTGTTCTTTGTTCTAAAAATTGTATTGTTATAGGGTTTTCGTTCGCACCAACTGCGCAAGAGTTTTGGTGAGGTGCCGTGACAGGTACTGAAGAAACAGTAGATCCAATTGCACTTTCAGTATTTATATTTTTGTCAATAGGTATTTTATAAGTTACTCTTCTATTAGTTGGGTAACAAAAATTAAAATAAAGAGTTTTGTAAACACCTTCTAAAGCAGCGTCGCCTTCTAAACCTGGAGATCCAGGTACTGTGGCGGACCAGGCGTTAAACGCGGCTTGAACTATAGACCAGTCAGTGTGATTATATTTTCTTTGCTTAGTTATATTTACTGTACTAGATATTGTGTAAATAACTTCGTTGACATCACCAACAAATTTAAATTTAGCGCCAGGAGTAATATTATTTACAACATTGTTTTGGTCAATGTGGTCTGGGTTTGTACTAGATCCAATTGCCCATATATAATTTTCATTAATATCGTTATAATTAATCTCACGCTGCAAAGTTCCATAATTACTAATAGGTTCGCCAAGACCAGCGCCTCCAACAAAAGGAAGCACTATAGAAAAAGCTAAATCTATATAGTTTTGTCCATTTTCTTCATATATACCTCTTCCGTAATTAAAACTACTATTAGAGTTTGTAACGTGTCCTGGGTCTGAAACGTTATTACTACTTGAGCTAGGATGCGTTCCAGCGTAATAAGTTTGATCTATAAACCAATTACTAACGTAGTTAGTTGAATTACCAGGGTCAAAATCCATTAAATTACTCCAGTCTCTAGGTCCATCAGCAGATTCAAAACCTGAATTTGAGTCACCAGCGCTGTAAATAGTGCCAGGACCAACATTAGGCAATACGTGTGGGTTAACGTTTGAAGAAGTATATTGTTCCCATTCTGCTGGCGCTGTAGATGCAACAGAGTGTGTTGTACCTTGAACTACGTCTGGCGCGCCTGTGTCAGAAAGATAATAAGTTGATATTGACTCTACAACCTCGTACTCTTCTACAGAAGAAGCATTTGTGTTTAAAAAGGTATCTGCTATAGAGTCACTATTAATTTTTACAAAAAATTTACCATCAAACTCTGGTTTTACTCTTGTTATAGCTTTGTAAAAACGAATTTTAAGACCTGTGACAAAACTTGTTGTACCAGTAGAATACATCCAGTCTTCTGTTGATAGTATAGGAGTTTCTAAAACAATAGAAAAAATTGATCCATCGTTAGAAATATTTACAACATTGTATTTTTTAGAATATCTACCAGTAGTATCTTTAAAATCAAACTGCATGTTTTCTTTTATGTCTGATATATCAACGCTAGACTGTGATGACCACACAGCCATGTCTATTTCAAAAGTTTTAACTCCTGGAGCTAGAGCATTACTAACACCAGAAAAAACAGTGCTATCGCTTTGTGCTAATAATCTTTTTTTAGTCTTTAAAAACTCAGGAGCTTCATTTTCTATTGCAATTATTTTGTACTTAGCATTATTTTTTACTAAAACATCTGAATCCGCCCCTTTCTTTAATATTAAAAAAGTTTCTTCATCAACTTTGTTTCTTTCAGATGATGGAAATGACAACCATAAATTACCATCTTCCGCCTTGTAGACTCTATCTAAAGCTAAGTTATAATATTCATTAGCAGTTTCTTTAATATATATTTTATAATTTTTAGCCCAGGCAGGTGGTGAAGTAACTAATTTTGCTGTTAGCTGTGTTGAGTTGTCTGCTTCGTTTTTACCTAAAACAACAGTTGACTTGCTACTTGAAAAAACAGGTGTTTCTCTATTATACTCGTCTAAATAAGTAAATCCTAGTTGATAATTTCTTATACTTTTTAAAGACTTTGCTGGTCTTAAATTTTCTATTAAATTTTCCTCTACTCTAGGAAAATTAAAACCATCAAAAGAAAGCCCAATATCATCAAAATAAATAGAATTAAACAAAACTTTTTTACCATAATTATTGTTTTCAATACCCCTAGTCCATCTATCCGTATAGTCAGCTACTAAAACAGGTTTTTCATACGCACCAGTTTCTTCGTTGATTATATTATAATTTTGAACGTAGTTACCATACACAACTCTATTACCAGTGACTTCTTGTGACAAAGCCTTTCTAGGCACATTGTCCCACTGTCTCAGTGTTTGATTTTCTGGAACAGCATTAAATATTATATCAGACTTTACCGTATATTGATTAGCATGCCAATTATTAAAACCTTCTACTGAGCTAGGTATAAAAATTGTTTTTAAATCATTGTATCTTAATTTGTCTACAATATAAACTATAGGCGAGTTTGATTCAGAATACAAAATGTCAACTTGAACAACATCATTAGGTATGTTTTGAGAAATAATATTTCTTAATTTTATACTTGTTAAATTGTTCTGCATAGCTTTATTGTAAGCTAATAAAGAGTCATATTCAAAATAAGAAGGTTCAAATACAACGTTGGTAAAAGGTGAAAAAGTAGAATACTCACCATCTTGATATTTCCATCTATAACCAAATCTAACAAACTTTTTTTCAAACAAGCTGTCTGTGTCTAACAACCTAACAACGTTAAAATCGTTTATAGTAGAGTTGTAAGGGCCGGAGCTAATGTCGATAGGTGTTGTTGGAGAAATGCTTAGTATTTCTATTTTATAAGTATTAACTGGCCAGTTAGCACTTGTATTGCCTATTTGCTGGCCACTTAAGTTTTCTAAAACTTTACATCTAACATCAAAGTTATTAGGTAAACTTAACAAAGAATTTTGATTTAAAAATCTTAACTCTTCATTTTCTAAAAAACTACTACCATTAGAAAATTGTGTAAATTTCACAACAATTTGAGTTCCAGAAGAAGCTAATTGATAACCACCAGATCCATCGTCTTCAGTAAAGTTATGATCAGAAACAGCTGAAGTTAATTGCTCAGACTGTTGTTCTATGTTAATTTTTTCAACAGGAGATTTTTTTATTGTTGTAATGTTTTCTTCTTCAACTAAAATATCACTATTTAAATCTATATCTCTATCAGGAACAATAAGTTTTGTAGCTATATTACCACTTGAATCAGTACCAGCAATACTTCTTGTAATATTTATTTTTTTAGGTTCTGAATTGTTATCAGTAAAAAGAAGTAGGTTGTCAATAATATTAATACCTGTTATTATATTACTACAATCAAAATTTAAAAGTCTTGGTTTTACAAAAACTAAATAATTATAATCTTCAAGATCTGATCTAACCCACTCAGCACCAGGACTATTTTGATACAAAACACTTGAAATATCAGTTAAATTTTTACCAAATCTTACTGTAGAGTTAGCGTGATCAACATAAGTTACTTTTCTTGAAATTATTTTTTGCCCAGCAACCATTTCGTTAATAGCTATATTCCCTATAGTCACAGCGTTATGGCCAGCTGCTGCAAAGAAGTAACAATCCATACCTTCATATACACCTAAAGTACTTTTTACAGCGTAATCATAATTACCTAAATTTAAACCATTACCATTAATTGTATTTCTTGTAAAATCAAAATAAGTTTTAGTTCTAAAATTATCAACAAATACAGGTGTTACAGTATCATTTTGTATTTTGTATATTCTATCAGTCCACGTGTAGCTTTCAGGTGCATCATACAAGTAGTTAACGTCTCTCCAACCTATAACAGACTTGCCGCTAGAATCATAAATTAAATCACCTGATTTTTGACCAGAAGCAAAGTAGTATAAAGAATTATCTTTTTCATTAGAAATAGTACCAACACAAACAGAGTCTGGAGCAACGCTGTTTATTAGATCAACAGAAACCTCACTATTACCTAATACGTTTTCAATTGCGCCAACATCAGAACTTTCTGATGTAGAAACTTGTATGTTTAACGCATCTCTATATTGACCTACAGGCACTAATCTTTCGTCAAGATCTTTGTTCATTTTACCAGCAGTGAAACTATTTTTAATCTCCGGCATATACTAGTGTTTTATTTGTTTAGATTTACCTCTAAGTATTTGAGTTAATTCTTCTATTTTTAAATTTGATAATCTTAATTTTGCTTTTCTTGTAGCGGCAAATTTATCTTTTTGAAATCTACGCACTATGTACTCTGGTACGTTAGCTCTTGTAGACATTATAGCGTATGCTATACACTTGTACATAGCTTCTTCAGCAAACTTGTGTACACGCATTTCTTTATCAGTTCCTAAGCTATCGCTTATATAATCAATTATTACAGTTTTACCGTTTATTGAAGATCCAAAATATATAACACCCTCGTTACAGTCAATAAAGTAAGAGCCGTTTATTTGAGCGTGCTGCGGGTCTAAACCAAACCTCTGTCCTTTAGTTAAATCAAAAGTGTCTGCGTCATACGAATAGTCATTAACTTTTTCTTCATTTGTTTGGTTAGATTTAAACTTACTCCAAGTGTCTGATTCTCTTTTTAGATCAACAAAAACAAGCTCTTCAGTTTTATAGTAAAGAGGGTTTGTAGATCCTAAGGTTGGTGCACCTGGATTTGTTATTATTGGCTGACCGTCTAACAGCCATTTCTCGTACTGAGGATTTGTAAGTAAAATACCCATGCCAGGAAAATTACTATTAGTAGTAGCTCCAACACTTTTAACAGTTGTGTTTGGTTGTATACCAGGGCCGTAAACTCTCATACCAACCTCTATATCATGGTTAGCCGTAAAAAAGTTTATAAGCATGTGGTGAAGTCCAGCTCCTGAAGTAGGGCCGTAATTAACTTCATATTTATTTTGAAAACCACTAGTGTTTTGCAAAGCAATACGAGTTTCTTTTTTAAACTGAGGTAAAGGGTTTTTTGATTTTATATTACCATCTCCATCAGGATCTGATGTTTGACCTGTAGATGTTACGCCGTATTCTTGAAATGGTAAAGTTTGATCAGCTTGATAACTATTGTCTTCAAATTTAAATGTACCATCTGCGTTTTGTTGAAAAGCTAAAGGATTTCCTGTTTTAGATGCTGGTTGCAAAACTCTTTTAATACCATCTTTATCACTAACAGAAACTTTAACATAGTTAACGTAGTCTTGTGGTAGCGGCATTGCTAACGAAGGTGGAACTTCAAACTCAAGTGCTTTACAAGACTTTAAGGTATCAAAGCTTAATTCTTGCAATGCTCTTTGAGCATGAAAAGAAACGTCAGATTTTTTTATTCTATTAATTAATTTATCTTCACCAACATAAGCAATAATAAATTGGTTTATAACATTTTCTAAAGAAGTAAATTGATAGCTACCATAAAACTCATCACCTGTGCTTTGAACACCATCACGGCTTTCGTAATAACCTCTTGCTGATTGATTTAGTAATCCCATTTATTTATGATTTTTGTTGATTTATATCTTTTTGTTCTTCTGTGTTTGCCATTTGGTAAAGATTTGGATCTTTTAAGTTTATACCAGCAAGTGATAATATTTTATAAACAAGTTTGCTTTGTTCTGATATATGTAGCTCAAAATTAACCGAAGTTGCAGAGTTGTATAATGCGTTACCATTAACAACAACATAGCCCCAAGTTACTCTTGATGGTTTTTTTATATAGTTATATGTAAGTTGTGAAGTTATTGAGGTAGGATATACTTGTATAACTTGGTCGATTGTAAAGTTATTAGCAAATCTTGAATACACAGGTCTTGTTCTGTTAGGAATAGTTAAAGGACTACTGTTTATACGTATTAACTCATCTTCTTGAACCTCATCAACAACGTATTTTTCTTGGTATTTTACAATACCTAATTTGTAAACATAATCTTGAACTTCAAATAAACCTTGACCAAGACTTACTGGTGCGTTTTCTTTCTTTTTAAACGCGGCTAACTTGTCGTTAGTTATATCTTCACGGTTAGAATATTCTGTTGTATTTTTTGGAGCTCTATCGTATAAATCTATATCGTAAAAATATTCTTCAAAAATATCCATTTGAACTTGGTTGGCATATAAATTAAACTCTTGAGGCGTTATATAACCTCTTTGCTCTTTATTTGCTAAAGCTAAAACTCTTTGATAAACCGTGTCTATTCTTACCATTGTTATTTGTTTTTATATGGAAATGCTTTGTTTAGTGCTTCTTTTCTTTTATTACAGTTACAACCTTTTTTTCCAAACACACCTTGTTTGTTTAGATATTGTGTAAATGATTTTATACCAGTCGCTGTTGTAAATTTTTCTACTGTATCTCCTAATCCTTGTGATTTCATATTTAATTTTTTTTAGTAGTTGCAGTCGCCCCGTAGAGCGACCGCTTCTACAGTTTGATTATTTTAATCGTTTTTCTATATTTGCATATATTTCCATACCTTCATCAGTTTTAAACCAATGTGCTAAAGCAGTGTATGGATGTTCGTCAAAAGGAACTGTCATTATAGGTCTGTTGTTTGAAGACCACATAAAGTTTCTTTGATCTTGACTTAACTTAATAATACCAAGCTCTGTAGCTTTGATACCAAAGTTTCTAAGCTGAACATTATCATCAGCGGCTAACTCTAAGAATAAAGAAGGATTATTTCTAGCAAATACTAGTAAATCTCTTTTAAGTTCTTTAGAGCTCATCTTAGATACACTAGAACCAACCTCAACACGTAATATAGCTTCTCCCATATCAAGATCCATATTTCTAGCAGCTAGTATTGCATCAGCTTCTAATTCTAATACTTCAATTTCATCTGCAGCTTCTGCTTCTGGCTTGTACTCTGTATATATAACATCTTTATGTGGGTGATATAAAGATAATAGTTTTTGTAAAACTGTTTTTTCTTTTTCTACAAACAAAGTACCGTTTCTAAAAATAACGTGAGCTAGTCTTTGATCGCCTTTCATTTCGTCAACAAAAGGTGTTCTTTGGTTTTCACAATATTTTAATTCTCTTTCAAATCCTTTTTCTTCATCAAACCAATACACATTTGAAGATTTTAACATGTAAGATATAGGAGTTTTGTTACCTTTTAAATTATAAACTCTATCTTTTATTTCCCACTTTGGTTTAGCAGGTTCAACTTTTTTAGGTATTTGTGTTTCAACAACAGGTACCTCTACCTCTTGTGTTTTTTGTTTTTTTGCCATAATATAATATATAATAAAATTAATAAAAAGAAAGGGTCGAGGCCGAAGCCTCGATCCTTAAAATAATAAGTTGCTTATTTCATTAACATGAAATTGTTAGCACCTTGAGTAATTAAACATCTTTCAGTTAAGAAGTGTAATTGCATTGCATCTAAAGCAGATGTAGCAGCACCAACAGAACCAGTAACCCAAGACTTCATTCTTCGGTCATCA
>Ga0208793_1000599_pt1 | contig 23726 bp, 33 predicted proteins | sample 17_taG_FD_184092 | JGI IMG/M metagenome (GOLD analysis project Ga0208793, IMG submission 184092) | Marine viral communities from the Subarctic Pacific Ocean - 17_ETSP_OMZ_AT15314 metaG (SPAdes) (version 2) | ecosystem: Environmental > Aquatic > Marine > Oceanic | place: Pacific Ocean | collected...
ATAGAAACTTGGGAGAACTATGATGCAGATTGAAGGACTAACTCAAAAAGAAATAGTGGCGGCACAGTTTGGCGCTCTGTCTCGCTTAGGGGATGAGAGAACCTATGCTCAGAACTTGCTCTATGACAAGGTAAGAAGGGAGCATTTAAGCAATTTACACATGGAGGGCTTAGAGAGTCTCTATATTTCTAGACCGTTTACCGAGCATGCAAGAAAGATTATGCGTGATAAAGCGATTTCATTTATGTCTACTGTTTATGGGGTGGAGTTATGAGCAATCAAACTAAAGATTGGCGGGAAGACTTTTACGAGGTTAGAGTATGCGTTTTAAGACCAGTTGAGTTTGTCATGCCGTTGAAGGCAAACGATGTCGGCGATGCGGTTAAAGAGGCGGTTAAAATGCTTGGTACAATGAACGAAGATGATATAGTTGCCCAAGATACGTATGGTAAAGATATGATTTACGACTCTGCCGACTGGCGCGTTATAAATATTAAAGAAGCATTCGGGCTTGAGAATACGCCAAAGGATTTTCAAGAAGCAAAGCGTTGTGCTTGGAACGTGGAGGACGAATCATGAAAGAGGATGTTATGACTTGCATGCCAATCTTGAAGACCATGAATTTGGAAATACAACAGCAAGCACTGTTTGAAATGTTTGAGACTTACTTTGATGTTGATGTAGATAATTGCACTATGACTCATGAAGCTTGGATTAAACACATTGTAGAGGCTTTGACTGACGATAAGTACTTAGAGAAAATGATGGTGCTTTTTCAAGAATATGAAGACGAAAGAAAAGGAGAGAGTAATGAATAAGTCAGAAAAAGTTTTTACGTTTACTCCGACTCGACTGTTTGAGTATGGTTCGATTCTAGCGATGATAATTTCTTGGAGCGTAAACAAATCAATTCTTTGGGCAATGCTTCATGGGATTTTTAGTTGGTTTTATGTCATTTATTATGCATTAGTGCGATAACTAACAGGAGAGAATGATGGATAAAGTAACTGTAAAACAAGCAATGGACGTTATAAAACAAGCGATGATTGACGATAACCCTAGCGAGTTGGGGAGTTATGCTCACAGTTGGCATTGCAATATAGCAATGGTGTGCTATGACTCAATGTTTGATACTTTAGATGTTTATTGGGGTACTAAAAGGGATGGTCTGGGAGACGATACAGTCTCGCATGAAGTCGCCGATATGATTGCAAATGAGGCGGCCAGTAGATTTATGAAGCTATGTTTTGGTGTTGAAACAGGAGGAAGTGATGATACTAATTCTAAGCCCAAAAGATAGTCTGTCTAAGTTGACGCTAGAGAACGTCGCGTCTTTTGCTCAAGAGGGTAACACGCTTTTAGTAGTGTTTGAGGACGGTCGTGCGCGGAATTATCCTTTGGTGCATTTGTGGTATTACCAAAGCACTACCAAGCTAAACAAAAACAGGAGAAAATGATGGATAAGTGCAAAGAATGCCAGAATGGAGAGGTGGTGCTCAAAACAGCCTCTCGCAGTATTAAACAGGTAAAAAATGTTGTTTATCTAGCCAAAGCTGAACTAGCAGGGAGAATATGAATGAAATACTTTACACTATTTTTTAGAGTTAAATATTGTGATACGAGGCCATGCAGTTATCATAACCATGTGCAGATAAACCGCAAAATACACAAACATTTATTTTGGAATATTTGGTATCAAATTGATTAAAAAGGAGAGAGTTATGAGTGATTATATTGATTACAAGGTGCGGGTTTATAAGGATGGGACTAAAGAGTGGCGGTGGTATCTAAACGACGAATTACACAGAGAAGATGGCCCTGCTGTTGAGTATGCTAGTGGGGATAAGCGGTGGTATCTAGATGGTAAACTGCACAGAGAAGATGGCCCTGCTATTGAGTGGGCTAATGGGGATAAGTGGTGGTATCTAAACGACGAATTACACAGAGAGGACGGCCCTGCTATGGAGTATGCTAATGGGAATAAGTCTTGGTATCTAAAGGGTAAACTGCACAGAGAAGATGGCCCAACTGTTGCGTATGTTGATTCTGGGAAGGATTGGTATCTAAACGGTAACTACTCCACCGAAGCCGACCATAAAGCAGAAATGGTAAAAAGAAATAATACTTGTGATGGTAAGATTGTTACCATTGAAGGCAAAGAATATAAACTGACGGAGGTGAAGTGATGAAACTATCTAACGCCCCTTTTAATTTAAACTCTAAGGCACATCTCAAAGTTCGGTACATTTTTGAGCGCAACGATACCGAACTAGAGAACGCTGTTTTAGATTTAGTTTGCGGTGAAAAAAAACGCTTTTATCCGCAGGAATGGGAGGCAGTTATAGAGCATATAACTTCTTCTGACTTAACTATAGGACAATACATTAAACCATATGTACAAGGAGCATAGCTATGGAGTTACCAACTGAAGAAGAGTTTACTGTCATCTGCTCAGAACATCTCTGGACTTTCACGATGGAGTCAGACTTAAATAAAGCTATGAAGGGCTTAAAGAATTATCACTACATGAAAAAGGTTATCAAGGAAGGAGGCTCCAAGTATAAAAAAATACACAGGAAAGCATTTGAAAACTTCATTGATAGAACAAAAGAAATAGGTGCAGGCTATGTTAAATAAAAGCCCTGAAGACTTAATGGTTTTAGAGTCTATAATAACTCAAGTAATATCTCAAATACAGGTGGATATATACGAAGGGGAGCTTGAACCACTGTTTGAAATGCTATCGTTTGTTGACCTAAATATTTTAAAAGGTTACTTAAGTGAAGCAGAATTTCAGGAAAAGTTAAGATGGAATTAAATAAAACAAAAAGGATAACTAAATGACTTATAAGTTAGTAAGTTCTTACGAACTAACTTATAAGACATTAAGTTATTATACCACAAACAACGACGACTGTCAAGTAAATTTAAACAAAAAAGGTAATAAAATTATGGAAACTTTATTCAACTTAATCGCAAAATCAACACACTCATTAGCTTTTAGCGGCAAGAAAAACGGTACAGTATTTGGAAAGTCTTTCATTGTAAGAAAACGAACAAGCAAGAACCGCTTCGAGGTTAGCAAAGGAGAGTGCTTCAATATCTTTCATTGCTACAAGTGGGCTTTTTATGTTCAACACAAACAGTCTCGAAGCATTAGCTTCAAGAACATCAAAGATATTAATGGCGTTGAAGGAGTACAATCATAATGACTATCATGCAAATGTTCCCAAACAACTCAGCACTTCAAGCCATCCGAGAGGGTGGCTACGGCTCAGCAGATTTTGATATAGCTACAGCACCATTAGTTTATGAGGCTAGAACAGACGAGTGCGATGAAATAACAGAGCGTATGTATAGTACCAAATCTGTAATCTACCGCACCGATACTGGTGAAGAGTTAGGAGTTCATGGTCATGGCTATAAGCCAGTGGCTCCCAAGAAGATGATAGATGTTACCCGCAATATTATTGAGCGTTCAGGGCTTAGCGTTGATGGCATCGAAGAGATTATCAGAACTTCTCACGATGGCTCAAGAACTTTTGTGCAATACAAGTTACCTGCTCATACTTATAATACTCCAGATGGTGACACTGCATCCCTTGGTCTGCTTGCAGTGTCAAGCTTTGACGGGACTTGGCCGTTTATGATTAGTGCTGCAGCTATACAATGTGCTTGTACAAACCTACAAGTTTTTATCGGCGGTGAGGTTGCAGTATTTAAAGCTAAACATACTCGCAACTTAAACATTGAGGTAGGTGCAAGCGTTGTAACTAAAGCTCTAGATGTTTTCGAGAATCAACGTGACTTGTGGGGTAAGTGGAGCAATGAAAAACTAACAGACTTTGATGCTTTCTTAAGTATTGTACAGGCTTTAAAAGCTGACTCAGCCCAAAAGATTATTGACGATACTTACTGGAAAACAGGTGAAGAAATAATCCGCCTTATGCCGAGGTCTAACCCATCACTTGAATATATCTTCAGTGCTTGGCACAAGTACAAGACACGCTTAGGTTCTAATCGTTGGGCTTTGTTTAATGCCATGACTGACTGGTCTACTCATGCAACAGCACAGCGTAAGGATGCTGTAATCAATATAGCTTCAACACAGAACACTAGACAAGCACTTGTTCAGCAACACTTTTCAAAAGCAGCATAATAAAAACTTTACTTTTACAACAACTTGTGGTATAATGCCACTTCATTTTAACACCAACCAATAGGATAAATACTATGCCAATATTATCAGGAACAGCTTACTGGGCAAGCGTAACAACCCCCAACACCACTTATGACCCAGTGTACACAGTAAACTTAGTGGTCGATGAAGACACTGCACAGAACTTTCGCTCCGAAGGTTTCACAGTGAAGGACATGGACGAAGGCCCTGCAATAGTGCTTAAGCGTAAAGTTCACGGCCCTAACGGGATGATTCGCCAAGCGCCTAAGCTTGTAGATGCTCAGAAGAATCCAATCGACGAGCGTGTAGGTAACGGCTCTTCAGTTAAGGTTCAGTACAAGGAGTGGGAATCTGTATACAAAGGAAAGACTTTCAAAGGTCTAGACTTTCAAGCTATGCAGGTTTTAGATTTAGTATCTGTCGGTTCCGTTGACGGTTCCGAGTTCGATGTAGAAGACGAAATGGAGGAAGCTATCTAAATGAAAACATATAGGCGAGACGGTATCTCTTATGATGTCAGCTTGCTTGACGAAGAAGCCCAAGGATTATTCGGGCTTCTTCAACAGGCAATGATAAAAGTAAGAGGAGCAAGCGATGAGGTTCAGTTGTTCCAAGCTGGCGCTCAACACATTAAAGTTTTATTTGAAGATAAGCTTACGGATGAAGCTATCACCGAAGAAGAGGATATGGAAGTTGCAATCGAAGGCTAATAACGAGGTGACAAAATGTCGTTTGTTAAATTTCATCTGCCCTGCAATTCTTGTGGGGGCAGTGACCCAGTAAGCCAGAACGCTGATGGGTCTGCGTATTGCTTTAGCTGCAATACTTTTTTTAAAGACTACAGCACACCGGAAGTGCAACAACAAGATACCGTAACGGACTTTACAAGGTATCAACCCAATGGAACAGGTAGCGGAAACAGCTACAACGCCTTAACCGATAGAGGTATTAGCATTGATACAGCCAAAAAGTATGGCGTTAAATCTACTACACTTAACGGAAAGGTGACGAGCCACCACTATCCTTACTTCAACAAAGGCGAGGAAGTAGCTACAAAAGTTAGAAAGCTTAACAAGCAGTTTGCTTGGAAAGGTAACTCAAAAGAAACAGGGCTGTTTGGAGAACAGTTGTTCAAAGCAGGCGGTAAGTTTATTACATTAGTAGAAGGAGAGTGTGACGCTATGGCGGCATACGAACTGCTCGGAAGTAAGTGGCCTGTAGTATCAATCAAATCGGGAGCGCAAGGAGGCGCTCGTGATGTCAAGAATAGCTTAGAGTTTTTAGAGTCTTTCGACACAGTTGTAATATGTCTTGACTCAGACCCTGTTGGCAAGGAAGGGGCTAAGGCAATCGCCAAGCTGCTCACGCCAAACAAAGCTAAGATAATGACATTGCCCGAAGGGTTCAAAGACCCTAACGATATGCTCAAAGAGCGCAAGCATTCCACGTTTGTTAATTGTTTTTGGGATGCAAAAGTCTACACCCCCTCTGGGATTATGAATCTATCCAACCAGTTAGACGAATACAAGCGTTTACGTACAGAAAAGCTTCCGTCAATCCCATATCCTTGGAAGGGCTTAAACACTAAGCTAGAGGGCATGAGGGCCGGAGAGTTAATAACACTGACTGGCGGTACTGGCCTTGGTAAATCTTCTGTGACCAGAGAACTAGAACACTGGCTCATCAACCACACTAAAGATAACGTAGGTATTGTAGCTCTTGAAGAGAACTGGAGCCGTACTGCCGAAGGTATCATGGCTGTTGAAGCCAACGCTAAGCTTCACCTAGACAGCGTTAAGAACAAGGTCGGAGACGACAGGCTCGAACAATACTACCGCAAGGTTTTCATGGGAGAAAACGAGGGTCGTGTTTGGATTCATGCTCACCTTGGTGTCAACAACCTAGAAGATATATTCAGCAAGCTGCGCTACTTGATTGTAGGCTTAGACTGTAAGTGGGTTGTTGTTGACCACCTTCACATGCTAGTGCTTCAAGCCTTGGAGGGTGACGAGAGAAAAGCTATTGACGGTATCATGCATAGGCTTCGCTCTCTAGTTGAAGAGACAGGTGCAGGTATGATTCTAGTCTCACACCTTCGTAGAGTTGACGGCAATCGTGGACATGAGAATGGTATCGAAACAGGACTATCACATCTTCGAGGCTCTCAGAGTATCGCCCAGTTGTCAGATTGTGTTATATCTTTAGAGCGCAACCAACAATCAGACGACGAGATAGAGGCATCCACTACCAAGGTTCGAGTGCTTAAGTCTAGGTATACTGGAGATGTTGGCGTAGCCTGCAGCCTTCTATATGATGCCGACACTGGAAGACTAGAAGAAGTTAATGACGGTGATAACTATGATGCCTTTGACGGAGACGAGCTATGAGTAACCTAGTGTTTGACATTGAGGCAGACGGTCTTGACCCCACTAAGATATTCTGCATTGTTGCTCAAGATGTAGACACGATGGAAGTGTTTAAGTTTGACAACACTCAACTCGAAAAAGGCTATGGTCTCTTACGAGCTGCAGATAAACTAATCGGTCATAACATTATTGGTTATGACCTTCCGGCCATCAAAGACATTACCGGACTTGACCTAAGCAACAAGAAGATTGTAGATACACTGGTACTTTCTAGATTGTTTAAACCTACCCGTGAGGGTGGTCACGGCTTAGAGTCTTGGGGCTACCGCCTCAAGTTCAACAAGGGTGACTACGGTGCTAACCAAGATGCTTGGGATGCGTACTGCCCTGAGATGCTAGAGTATTGTAAGCGTGATGTAGAACTGAACACTAAAGTATATCAGCAGTTGCGTGTCGAGAGCCGAGGCTTCACACCTACCGCAGTAAAGCTTGAGCATTCAGTTGCTAAGATTATAGACGAGCAGCGCCGCAACGGTTTTGAGTTAGACATGCGTAAAGCTATGTTGCTTGTTGCAATGTTCCAAGAGAAGCTAGATGCTACAGAATCTGAAGTGCATGAAACATTCAAGCCTAAAGTTATTGTAGATATTCTTAAGCCAAAGTATACCAAAAGCGGAAAGCTTGCTAAGGTTGCTGACGGCCCAGATGGTAAGGGTGTTAGACTTACTGACGAAGAGTATGACATCATGGTTCAAACCAACAAGCCTCTCAAGCGTGAGACCCACATAGAGTTTAACTTGGGTTCTCGTAAGCAGATAGGTGAGTATCTTGTTGAGGCCGGATGGACACCTAAGAACTTTACACCTACTGGTCAGCCAATTGTTGACGAAGGTACACTGTCTAAGGTTAAGAATATACCTGAAGCTGCACTGATTGCTACGTACCTAATGCTTCAAAAGCGTTTAGCACAAGTAAACAGTTGGATAAAAGCAGCCGACCCCGACAACAGGGTGCGTGGATATGTTAATCCTAACGGGGCAGTGACGGGCCGCATGACACATAGCCACCCCAACATGGCCCAAATACCTAGTAGCACCTCTCCCTACGGAAAAGAATGTAGGTCTTGTTGGACTGTTAAAGAAGACAACAGGCTTGTGGGTATTGATGCTTCGGGCTTAGAACTTAGAATGCTTGCACACTATATGAACGATAAGGAGTATACAAATGAAATCCTCACTGGAGACATTCACTCAGCTAACCAAAGACTTGCAGGTCTTGAATCAAGAAGTCAGGCGAAGACTTTCATCTATGCCCTCCTATACGGAGCAGGAGATGCAAAGCTTGGGGCAGTGGCTAAGCAGGGCAAAGCAAGAGGCAGAGAGTTGCGAAACAAGTTTCTTGATAGTCTCCCATCATTTAGGTCTCTTGTCGGAAGGGTACAAAGAGAAAGTAAAAAAGGATTCCTCAAGGGGTTAGATGGTCGTAAGCTTTCTATACGCTCTGAACATGCAGCCCTTAACACATTGCTGCAATCTGCAGGCGCTATAGTTATGAAGGAAGCCCTCGTAATTCTTGACGGTTACTTGAAAGAACATGGGATTGATGCTAAGTTTGTAGCTAATGTTCACGATGAGTGGCAGATTGAATGTGGAGTATCTGATGCAGTAGACGTAGGAAAACTAGGAGTTGAGGCTATCGTACAAGCAGGCCAAAACTTAAACCTTAACTGTCCCTTGGACGGTGATTATAAAGTAGGGGAGGCTTGGCATGAAACCCACTAAAAAATGTAATCGTTGCGAAAGTGAATTAGTAGCTGAAGAAAACTGGACTATGGGCAATGTTCGCAAAAAGAATTATATATGTAAGGCGTGTGATAATTCTAAGAGAAAATTGAACCTAAAGAAATCCAAAGAAAAAACTAAATCAGAAGAGGTCAAACAAGATGAAGCCGTGTAAAGAAGATAGAAAAAAATTCGACTTAGATTTAGCATACGGTGAAGTGCGTGAAGACAAAATTGCTGATATGCTTACAGGAAAAAAGATAGAGGTTAAGTCAGAGCGTGACCTTTGGCAGAAGACAGGAAACATTTGCATTGAGTACAAGTCTTACGGTAAGCCGTCAGGTATTGACGCTACTGAGTCTGACTACTGGTTTCATAACTTATGTATTGGTGATGATGAATACTGTACACTGGTTTTCAATACCGCCACACTTAAGAAGATTGTTAAGCGCCTAGATAGTTTTAAAACTGTATCGGGTGGTGACAACAGGGCAAGCCAGATGTATTTGTTAAATCTTCAGAAGCTATTTTCTTCTGATGTAATCAAAGCATTTAAGGAGCTAGAAGATGAACCAGAAGCAGCTTAATACTTTAGTACCCGACATCTATGAACTTCTTGAGAACCTTTCAAACGGTGAGCCTCTTCCAATAACGGAGGAGGCGCTTGATAAAACAATGGCATCTATGAAAGAAGCTATACTTCATTGGGCAACACCTAGACCCAGAGACACTGACTTCACTGTCCGTATGTCTAACGTAGGCAAACCATCTAGACAAATGTGGTTTGAGAAGCGTGACCCTAATGGACGAGGTAGCGTTGACGGAGCAACACAAATTAAGTTTCTATACGGCCATGTGTTAGAAGAGATTGTATTAATGCTTGTACGTATGGCAGGACACAATGTAAGCGACGAACAGAAAGAGGTTGTAGTTGACGGCATTGTAGGACACATGGACTGTAAGATTAACGGGCAAGTAGTTGACGTTAAGTCTGCATCTAAGTTTGCATTCAACAAGTTTAGAAACGGAACACTTGGTTCTGACGACCCCTTCGGTTATCTCGGACAGCTTGCAGGCTATGAGAAAGCAGAAGGTACAAATGATGGTGGCTTTCTTGTTATCAATAAAGAAAGCGGTGAGTTGTGTATGTATGTTCCGGACGACTTAGATAAGCCTAACATTGAAACAAAAATACACACGCTATTGGATGAATTAAAACTTGACACGCCCCCTGAACTATGTTATAATCCCATACCTGATGGCAAGAAGGGAAACATGCAATTGCCAAAGGGATGTTCGTGGTGTAAATATAAGCACGAATGTCACAAGGATGCCAATGATGGCAAAGGTCTTAGGACTTTCCAATACTCTAATGGGTATAGATACTTTACCCACATAGAGTCTGAACCTCAAGTGGATGAGATATTATGAATCAGAGAATGGCGAAACGTATAAGAAAACACGCAGAGTCTTTACAGGTTATTTGGCTTAAGAGTCTCCTCAATCCAGAGGAGGCTGCTAAGATTACTAAAGATAACTTTAAAAAGATGCTGCCCGAACAAACACACATCTGGTCAAAGGGAACAATATTTACTAGCTTCTATACATTGAAGTGGCTCTCAATAAAAATAAAACAACTCATTAAAATCTTTCCGCACAAGAATATTGAAGATATAACGCATGAAGATATTCAATGGAAGATGGAGCAACGATGAAAAAAATACGCAAAGGCTATAGGAAGGCCAGAGTAAAGCGGCCAGTTGAGAAGGGAGTCGTTAAAGGATATGACTCTAACTGGGAGTATCAGTTACATACTGGTATATTAGATGGGTGGGAACACCACGTTGATAAAGTTGAGTATACTATTTCTCACAAGTATGAGCCAGACTTTGTAAAGCTTATAGACGGTAAGAAGATATTGCTAGAAGCTAAGGGCAGGTTCTGGGACAGCGCAGAATACTCAAAGTATGTTTGGATTGCAAAGGTTCTGCCCGAAGATGTTGAACTAGTGTTTCTGTTTGCCAACCCCAACGCCCCTATGCCTGCAGCCAAAGTCCGTAAAGATGGAACACGAAGGTCTCACGGCGAGTGGGCCTCGTCACATGACTTTAGATGGTATAGCGAAGACAGTATTCCGGACAGTTGGATAAACATTAAAAACAAAGAGGACTTTAAAAATGAGCATTAATGATGCAACACCCGAAGAATGGGACAGGGTTAGCCGTACAGGAGAACCTACGTTTGAAGAATACATGAAGCGTTTAAATTCTAAATATGTTTATGACAGCACCGAAGCGTATAAGCCTGATGCCAATACATTATATCACGCATCAGAATTTGCCGACTGTTGGAACAGGCTAAGAAAGGAGCATCCTGCATTAGAGCCTGCTTCCTGTAATCCTTCTCTAGATAGAGCGATGTTAGAAGCCCATAGGCAATACTGGTCAATAGAAACAGAAGTAGAACCTACGTTTAAGCTTCCTGAAGATGCCGAAGAAAGAAAAGCTATTCCTGTTTATACAGGCTTTATAGATTATTTCCCTCGTGCTATTGCCGCTGTTTCTCATCTGTCTTTAGTTGGTGGAATACAACACGGACAAACAGCAGAGACGCTACATTGGAATAGAAATAAATCTGGGGACGAGTTAGATGCTATGATGCGGCACGTTATTGATAAGGACTGGGTGCAGGTAGCTTGGAGAGCGATGGCTAACTTAGAGAAAAAACTAGAGGTCGAAGCCGAAGCTGAAGAGTCTCATAGGGCTTCTACTTTCGGGGCTTATAAAGAAGAGAAAAACTAATGCGCTGCTACTACTGTAATGGATATCTTGTCTGGGGAGGTGATGTAGACATCTCCCACGAAGACGAGACGTTTCACACAGAGACAAATTTAACTTGCTCTGAGTGTGGCGGTTTCCATGTAATCTATTGCCCCAAGGAGGGAAAAAATAATGACAGTTAATTATATGAATTTATTGTGGAGCTTTGAATTTAGAAACGGCTTCGGTTTCGATATAGAAGCAGCAGATAGTCGTGCAGTTTGGACTACTAACGGAGAAGGAGATATAAAAGCTATGCAGTTTGATGGTATAGTTATCTGTCTTCCCTTCTGTATTTTCTGCGTAGGAAATCTTCTACAGGAAGATTAACATAATTTAAAAACTAACAAAAGGAATAGCAGTAATGGACAAGTACCAACAGTTTATACACAAGAGCCGCTACGCTAGGTGGCTGAAAGACGAAGGACGCAGAGAAACGTGGGAAGAAACTGTTCAGCGATATGTTGACTTCTGGTTAAACAGGAAGCAGATAGACAAGAAAACAGCCGAAAGATTGTATGATGGAATAGTAACACAAAAAGTTATGCCCTCCATGCGGTGCATGATGACAGCGGGAGAGGCTTTAGATAAAGACAACGTAGCAGGATTCAACTGCAGCTACCTAGCTATTGATTCTCCGAGAGCCTTTGACGAGTTAATGTATGTACTGATGTGTGGAACTGGAGTAGGCTTTAGCGTAGAAAGAAACTTCATAAATAAGCTGCCCATCATTGCTGAGACCTTTCATCCAACCGACACTACAATAGTTGTAGGGGATAGTAAGATTGGGTGGGCTTCAGCATTTAGAGAGTTAATTGCAATGCTGTATGCCGGAAAGATTCCTAAGTGGGATACCAGTAAAGTGCGTCCCTCTGGAGAAAGACTAAAGACATTCGGCGGTAGAGCCTCTGGCCCTCAACCACTTGAAGACTTGTTTCGTTTTTGCGTAGAAGTTTTTCAGAAAGCTGCAGGACGTAAGCTAACATCTATTGAGTGCCACGATGTAGTGTGTAAGATTGCTGACATTGTAGTTGTAGGAGGCGTTAGGCGTTCAGCCCTTATAAGTCTATCAAACTTATCCGACATTAGAATGGCTAAGGCTAAGGTAGGAGCTTGGTGGGAAGCTGATGGACATCGAAGGCTTGCCAACAACAGCGTAGCTTATACAGAGAAGCCTGACTTTGAATCCTTTTTAAATGAAATGAAGACTTTGTATGAAAGCCGAGCAGGTGAAAGAGGACTATTTAGTCGTGTAGCTGCACAAAACATAGCGGCACGTAATGGCAGGAGAGACTCTGAGCAAGACTTCGGGACTAACCCATGCAGTGAAATCATATTACGCAGTAATCAATTCTGCAATTTATCGGAAGTGGTTGTACGCTCTGATGATACAGAAGAAACACTTAAAGAAAAAGTAGAGTTAGCTTCTATCATAGGAACTCTTCAAGCTACTTTAACTGACTTTAGATACTTACGAAATATATGGCAAAAGAATACAGCCGAAGAAGCTTTACTAGGCTTAAGCATGACTGGAATCATGGACAACACTTTACTATCGGGACAGGGAGACCAAGATGAACTGGAAACAACTCTATCAAACTTACGGAATCATGCTATTAAAGTTAATCAAAGATGGGCTAAGAAGCTTGGCATTGAGCAGTCTGCAGCTATTACGTGCGTTAAACCTTCTGGTACTGTTTCCCAGCTCGTTGATTCTGCTAGTGGCATTCACCCTCGTTTTTCTAAGCATTACATTCGTAGAGTACGCTCAGACAAAAAAGACCCACTTGCAGTCTTTATGGAAGTAGCAGGGTTTCCGGTAGAGCAAGATGTTATGTCAGAGTCTTCTGTTGTTTATAGCTTTCCGGTAAAGGCTCCAGAGTCCAGTGTAGTTGTAAAAGATATTGGAGCTATGGAGCAGCTAAGGTTGTGGAAGACCTACCAGAACCACTGGTGTGAACACAAGCCAAGCATCACTGTATATTATAAAGACAGCGAGTTCTTACAGGTAGCGCAGTGGATATGGGAAAACTTTGATATATGTAGCGGCATTAGTTTGCTTCCGGTAAGTGACCACGTTTATCAGCAGGCTCCCTACGAGGATATTGACGAGGCTAAGTATACAGAGCTTTTGAGCAGCATGCCTAAGAACGTGAACTGGAATGACTTGGTTTACTTTGAGCAAGAAGATAACACAACAGGCTCACAAGAACTAGCGTGTGTCGGCAACGCTTGTGAAATAACATAGGAGAATAGAAGTGAAAGCAAAGGAAGCTAACATACTATCATTTAAAATAATTGTCAATCATTCGGGGGCCATCCTAACGGAACTAGGTGGTCTCCCCGAAGACCGATTACATGAAGTGTTTAAAGGTGATGAACTTAAGTTAGTGCGTAAGATTATTAGAGACGCTAAACCTAAGTTAGAACAGATGCACGATTACCTAGAGCGTGAACTTACTGCTTACGCTACCACTTAGATTTATTAGCCCAATATGCTGCAGACATTTTGCCCTTAGCAATATTCTTAGCATGTCGGGCTTTAAAACTAGCACGTTTCTTCTTCATCTTTTCTGACTCTCCGGCTTTGGGTTTGCCTGCTGTCTTCGCTCCCTGCTCTCCGTATCGGATTGTCTTAATCTTATCGCCTTCTTTAGCCACTACAATGTGGCTTTTCTTTGGGTGGTTGGGTGTGCGCTTTGGCTTATTGAATCCGCTTACACCTGCTCTTGCTAAACGTGGGTCTTTTTTCTTGCTCATTTTCTATAGCTCCTAGTTTTCTTTGCAATCTTCTTGGGCTGAGAACTGTGCTGCTTTCCCTTTTTAGTGTCAGCTCTTTTCTTTTTAGACGTAGCTGCATACTCTTTCTTAGTTAAAGCCTGCCTAGCCTTCTTGGGCAGATAACGCTCTCCAGTTGCTTTCTTTCCTTGGGTACTAGGTTTACCTGACTTGGTTCCCCACTCTTCTTTAGTCCATTTTTTCAGGGACTTCTGTGATTTTTTAAGTGCCATTATTTTTTATGAACCTTTTGAACTGGGAAGTTGGCTTCCAAGCTTGCGCCTTTGTGCTTAACAAACTTGCCGGAGTGCTTCATAAGTTTTAATGAGCCGTTTTTCTGCTTCATCCAGTGATGACCTGATGGCGCTTTTACTTTCATTACTTGTATCCTCCACCTTTTGCTTTATATTCTTTTGCAAGCATCTGAGCCTTTCGTGCGCTCCACTGTCCTGCTTTACCACCTTTAGAGCCTGCTTTAATTTTATTGAATAGGTTCTTACGCATAGTAGGTTTAGTATAGTTACCTGCTTTATTTACTGTCGATTTCTTTTTAGCTGGCATTAGCTGTTCCTCGCTACTGATTTTGTTTTCTCCACAGTCCGCATTGTTCCAAGACCTAACATGCCTAAAAGCACTGGCATCATTTCGGCTAAAGCTATCAGGGGAATTGACACTTCAGATTCCGCCAAGGCTAGTGCAAAGTTAGCCATAGGAATAAGGATGAAATTCCCAAACATGGCTATTACACATGTCCAGCCGACTGCGGGTCTCCAGCCAGAAACAAACATATTCCTGTGTGCAGCTTCCACCTTGTTGACTTCAAGCTGTGCTTTAGCAAGCTCTTGAGCATGTGACTCTGCCATCGTAGCTATGCGGTGAGCCAGTAGATTCTTCTGGTCTTTGTTCTCTATGAACTTATCCAAGAGGGTTGTTACTGGATGAATCAAAGCTTCTAACATATTACTTTCTCCTGTAGCACCACATTACAGGAGCTTTGTCAACTCCAAGAATCCTACTATCCACATGGATGAATGAAGCAGCAACTCCAATGCCTGTAAATCCGGCTTTAATGGCTTCCTCCACAATCTTAAATCTTTCATTTCCGTTACGCGCTCTAATGTCTGCTGCAATACCTTGGGCATGTGTTCCTGCTTTCTCCTTACGTTTTTCAATGGAATGCTCTGGACTTCTGTAGCCACTCCTGATAATAAAGGGAAAGCCACACGCTTCCCGCAGTTCGTCAAGTTTGTGTATAAAGTCCCTTGACATTTCGTTTTCGCCTGTTTCTTGGCAGTTGAAGTCTTCTATTTTAAAATACTTAAACATTTGTATTTCCCATATCTTCAAGCTTAGCAATATCTTGCGAATCTAGTTTCCCTAAATTAATTTTTACTTCGGCTCCCTCGCCTTGAGCGCTTCCAAACTCTCTAGCAATGTTTCGTATTTGAGCATAGGGGCTTAGACCTGCACTCTTAATGCCTTTAATTAATCCTAAGACACTAAATTCACCATCAGAATCGTTAAAGTTATATTTATCAGTTACAATAGTATTTCCTTTTTCGTCTTGGCTTATCTTGGCTTGGCCCAAAGTTGTCTTTAAAGAATAGCTAGGGTCAGCTATTTTACCAAAGAAATCAAAGGCACTTCCACCGCCTCCGACATCAGCATACTGTGACTCTTTATCGCCTTGAGTACCATAATCAACGTACTCAATTCTGTCTTTACCGCTAGACTGTGCCCGCTGAACAACTTTTCTAAGTTCTTCTCTTTCAGCTTTAGTTAAAGAGTTTTCATTTATGTCGCTGCCCGTTCCAAAAATATCACCCAAGAATGCTCTCATGTTTAAAGGTATAATCGTAGAGCTTTGCTTGCGCTTATTCTTTTTCAAAGCCTCTACAGTTTTATTTTTTCCAGTAGTCTTAGATTCAGTTTCTGGTTTTTTTATTTGCTCAACCACTTCAACTGGCTCAGCCTTTTCAATCATCTCAGCTTTTTTGGAAATGTCTGAATCAGTTCCAGCATCAAACTTCAAGCTCTGTCCAACATAAATTTTATTAATATCTTTAATGTTATTAAGCTTAGCTATTTCAGAAATAGTCATTCCTTCTCTTTGAGCAATCTCAGAAAGTGTATCTCCAGCCTCTACCACATAACCGCCTTCAGCAAACATCTTTAATCCTTTGAGAATATCTGCCCTCATCTTTTCAGTCATTTCAAGAGTTGGAAGTTGTACAGTCTTATCGTTTTGCTTGTACTCGACCATCTTAACATCTACACCGTACTTTTCAGCAAAGTCTCGCTTCCAAATCTTTTGTAGAGTGCCATCATAGAAGTCCATGTACTTCTTACCGCCTTGCTTAAAGGTCATAGGCTGGTTTAATGTAAAGTTTCCACGGCCGTCAGGATTTTCAGCAAGTAGCTTTTCTGTATTTTCTTTTCCGATAATTTTAGGAAGTTTTTCAACGCCTTCTTCATAAGAATCAAACTGAATTAAAAAATCTTCCATTCCTTCATCTTCATTTCTAACACCCTGTACTGACCAACCCTTATCTATATCTTTTAAAGAACCAAATTCTGTCTTATAAAATATAACCTCGTTAATATCACCTATTTTATTATTTCTTTCAGCCTGCAAACGCCCAGTAGTTAAAGCAACTTGGTCGTAGCCTTCTTCCGCTGCTACTTTCATAGCCTGACGGAGGCCGACAGCTCCCCACTGCTTGTCCTTTTTAAGTGGAAGGTCTGGAACAAAAGAAAAATCAAAGAATTCGCTATCGTTTTGAAGGTCTGCTAAAAGTTTATTTATTAATTCATCTTTCTGTTCTTCAGAAATATCGGAGTTAATTATTTCCTGCCTACGGTTTTCCACCTCTTTTTTCTTTAAAGCTTTTGCGTTTGCTTCTTTTACTGTTAAATAACCTTGACCGTTTTTACCTGTAGCAGTTTGATGGGCATCTGATTGTATTTCATCAACTAATAAAGTCTTACTGTATGCATCGTCAGTTTGTTCAATATCGGCCAAACGCACATGAGCTATTTGGTTTTTGCTTTCAGGATGGTGAATCATGTTTACATAATCGAAATCAACCTTTTTGAACTTATCTGGAATTGAGATTACAAGCTCACGATAGTTTTGAGTGTCTCTGCCTTCAAACGACGAATAAACTAAGTGTGCTGGTTGGGTTGCAAAGTCACCTTCAATTTTTCTTAAAAACTCTTCTTTTTTAGGATTAAACCAATTCTCAAACTCGTCAGGATTCTCAATTATATCATCCATCATATCTACATCGTGCGGATAATTCTCTTCTGCCCAAACCCAAAACTTATCCTCTACGCTTAGCTCATCGTCCACAAGTGTAGGCATATCGTCTACTGCTTCTATTGCGTCAGGTCTACTACGACCTACCTGAACCTCAAAGTCAAAGTCATTGTCTTCAAAAAACTGCTGGACTTCTTCTTTAGTTACAAGTTTGTTATTTCCAAAGCGTTCTTTAGCGCCTGTCCACTCTAACTCATCTGGAGTTACATTTTTCATTTCGTTTAAGAATGATTGACCAGCACGAGGCTTACTGCCCTGAAGTTGTTGGGCAGCTTTTTCTGCTTCGCTAAAGAGTCCAGAAGCTTTCTTAGGTGCAAAAGCTTTAACTGCTTGTGTAGCTCCACGTACAACGCTACCCAGCGCAAAGCCGTGGCGTGGGTCTTTCTTGTCAAAGGCTTTTGAAGAAGTCAGCTTAAACTGCTCAGGCTCAAATAAAATATAAGAATAAACATCTTCGCCTACGTAGCTAGGTTCAGCAGTGTTACGGTACTGGATAGAATCAAAGCCTAGCTTGTTTACGAGGTCTTTAAACTTCATGTTAAACTCAGCACGTTGCAAATCCATCTCAACTTTTTCAAGTGGAGTTGAATAAGGTCTAGAGTCCATGCCAATGTACTTCACAAAATCAAAAGACTCGTCTTCTAAAACATCAATGATGTCAATATCGCTTGCAGTTATTTTAGCGCCCTGAGCCTTTGCAGCTTTAAGCAATACTCCTACAGACTCTACGTCTTGGATAATATGCTCTGCTCTCCAGCTAGGCATGTCTTCATCTACAATCAAAGGCTTTCTTACATCAATGTATCCTTTTTGGATTGTATACGGACGTATTTTTTTGTCGGTATCTTTTAGCTGAGTAGTTACATAATCAAAAAACTTGTCGTAAGCATCCGACTTAGGATTAGCAGGGTTGCCAGTAAACTGCTTTATCAAGCGCATTGCTGCATCTAGGTCGTTCCCTGTAAACTCTAAAGCCATATCTCTAATCATAACTTTATCTGCTGCGCCTCTAGAGCCTGTATGAGTACTTATCTCACGAGCAAACGGGAATGAGATGTTATAGTCTGCATTCTGGTAGCTTGAAACAACACGATATACTGGCTCTTTCTTTTCAGAGTTTTGCACATACTTTTCTTGCGCTTCTTGACGGGCTTCAGGAGAAAGAAGTTTAGTTTCTTCTGGGCCAGCGTCAATGCGTGGAGTTTTAAATCTTGAAAAGTCTACGCCGCCTTTAGCTGCTACTTTAACCATAGCGTTTCGGGCCAGCTCAAAAGCTCCCCTGTCACTAAGCATTGGGAAAGTATTTTTTATTTCTGTTTTAAAGTAGTCGTGCATAAAGTCTAAAGAGTCTTCATCAAACTTATTTACAGAAGCCTTTTTAATTTCTTCTGGAGACAGTTCAATGCGAGCCTTATCGTAGAAAGCTTTGATGTTTTTAATTTCATTGCTTACCAAAGCCTTGACTACTACACCGCTTCTGTTGTCGTCCTCTAAGTCCTCAATGTTTCTAAGAGCAATAATGTGGTCATCACCTAAGTTATCATCTTCTTGAATTTCGTGTAGCTTTTCTTTAGCTTCTTTAACATTTCTAACTTCTAAAGCTTCTTGAAACTTAGGGTTGCTATCTATCTGCTGTAAAGTTTTATATTTACTTTTAAGCTCATTTACAATATGGGCTTCAGTCAAATCAAACAGGTCGTATTCCGGCGTTGTGATTATTCCTTCATCTCTTGCAATAAGTAAATTAGAATCTAAACGCTGTGCAGCTTTTTCAACTACAGCGGGGTCAACAAGACCTTCAGTAACTTCTGAGATTTTAGCTGCTGTTGATTCAGCCATGAATGGAGCTTCAGGCACATCAACTTGTTTTCTAACAAGGTTTGTAAATGCTTTAGCCGCTACCTGACCACCTATGGCGTATCCTATGGGACTTGGCTTTTTATCAAACTTAGGAATCATTCCACCAAACACATCTTTTTGTGTTCTTTTTAAACTTCTTCTGTAGTGTCTAACATAGTCTGCGCCTAATACCTGCTTACCAAAATAGGTTCCAGAAACTAATGGAACTTTATTGCCCATTGTAGGTATAATGCCTTGCTGAATCATACTTAACATATCTGAGGCTGCTGGGCCAAACGGCAGTGTAGCATAAGCCAGATTGCTGTTAGCGTACTTAGCAGCAGTCTGAGCACGTTTTAAGCTGTCAAGCAAAAGACCATTACCGCCCCAACGTGCGATAGCTTCTTTGGTAATTTCAAACTCAGTTTTGTCTCTTTCATTTGCACCGCCTGTACGGGCATAGTTTGACCACCTAGCCATTCCTGTCATAATAGCACCAGCAGCTAACAGCTTAGGCGCATTACGCTTAGGGTTCTTTATCATGGCTTTAGTAGCGCCTTTTAATACAGTGTTTGAAAATGCAGCAGGATAGCTAAGAAGTTGGAACATTACCGCAGTCTTAGGGTTTGAAAACAACAGCGGCTTAATGCCTGACATTGCAGTAGGCTGTAAAACTACAGAGTTTGTGTAACGTGCAGCGCCTCCCAAGAAATCAGTTTTGTAAAACTCGTCACTTGTCTTTGCTCCACCTCTGTGCCAGTTAACAGCTTTCTTCCAGTCGATGCCCAGCTCAGCTAGTTCTCCAGCTAATGTTTCGCCATCTGAATCTAACGCCTTGTTTGCATAGCGTGTAGATAGCTTATTAATGTTTTCGTTAATTAAGTTTTTACCGCTTGCAAAGGAAACATTCTGAACAAACTTAGTCCACTGGTCAAGAAGCGTAATACGGAAAAACTTATTGCTTGCTTTCTGCATTCCTTCACTTACTAGCTCATCACCCGCCAACCTGTCACCTACCTGTGCAAGCGCTTGGTCTACGTGAATGCTAAAGTTACGCATTTCAGACAAAGCTTCTTTTGCAGTCAAGCCGTTTTCAGACATTAGCTTTGACTGCATGTCTTTAGTAATGGTTTTGTGTGAAGTTTGTATAGCTTCTTTAAAGCCTTTTGCAGAGTTCACTGCACCAGCCTTACCAAGATTAATAAACACTTCCGTCAAACTTGACAGAGTTGCTAAGCCTAGCAAAGCAACACGGTTTGTAAAGCTATAAGCGTCTACGGCTGTTTGAGCAGTTTTACCATACCGTTCCATGCCTTCGCCTGTAGCAGTGCGGTATAGTTTTTCTAGCTGGCGTTCAATCTTAGGCGTAAAGTTTTCGCCGCTATTAGTCATTTCTTCGCGTATACGATTAATGTAAAAGCCTTTGAACTGCTCAAAGTTGTTTACGCCTAATACACGATGCTTAGCTACAGACTTACCAGCCTGATAGGTATAAGCATGTAATGCACCCAGAACATCAGAGTTTAAAAACTCTTCAAAGTCTGCGTCATTTCCAATGGTATCAATCTTTCGTTTAGCTGAAAAGAAGTAACCGCTTGAAGTTCCTTGGTCTACTTGGTTCTTAACATCAAGCATGTTGTTGACAGTTCGCCGAGCTTCTGCTTTGCTCATGCCAGCCTTCTGCACAAACAAGTCTAAAAGCTTGTTAGGGTTAGCTTCAATAGCACTACGGCTCCACATACGAGGAACATAGTTATCTACCAGCTTATCAATAACGCCGATGTCGTTTAGCTGCACACCCATTTCTTGATAAAGCTTCTTAGTTTCTGTAGCCGCCTTGTTTATTGCAGAGTTGGTTAAGTCATCAAACTGCTTGTGTACAATGGGGGTTTCGCTTCTCAAGCTTTTGCTAAGTGCATCATTGATGTCTGTAGCAAGCTTAGTGTCTATTTCGCTCAAAGACAGTGTATCTACAATAGCTCGGAATCTTTCATTATACTTTCCGGTAACTTCGCGTTGTACTTCAGACAGGTCTTTTTCTACAACCTTGTCTTGAGTTTTATATTTAATTCCAAACTCGTGGCTTAGTTTCTTTTGTAGCTGTGCCGCAGTTCCAGAGAACTTTGTAATAGGCGAAAGCACACCAGCGCCCTTGCCCAAGAAGTTTCCTGTAAGGTCTGAAGCAACTGTGTATAAACCCTGACGGATTCTACTTGCTTGACCTTTAGCAGTTTCTTCAGAATCTGCCGCAGCCCTAATAATAGCAAGAATTTCTTTGCGTGTTTTTTCACCACCACCCAAGTCTTCAGCAAACTGAGAAGCTGCTCTGCTGAGTGCATCATCTTCTCCGTCTACAACTTTAGCTATAGAACCTTCTGGGCCAGTCATACGCAAAGCTTCGTCTACAAGTGTACCACCAGACGCAGGAATAAAATCTCCTTCTAAAGCTTCTTCAAACACTTGGTCAGCATCTTTGAGTGCTACTTCTCTAGGTGGTCGAGTGCCGTCTCTAAAATATTTGTTAGCTATTTTTGAGCCTGCTGCATATAGACCAACACCAAAACCTGCACCCAAGGCTGTACCAAAAGCAGTTTCACCTAAGCTGTATTCGTCTTGTATATCCGCAGAGATGTTTAACTCTTGTGCTACGTGAGAGCCTGCCGCACCGTAAGTTGCACCAATCAACGCTGAAGCCTTGTAAGGGTTTTTAGTTTGTGCAGCAGCGGTGGCTCGTACAGCATTCATCAAAGTTTGGGTAGCTGCTTGTTGTGCAGTTTTACGTGCAGCTACACCAGCTACAGCAGTAGTACCGCCCGTAGCAGTACCAGACAAAATAGCACCTACAGTTGCTAAGCCTTCAGGAGTAAATATAACGTCAGCGGTGTAGTCTCCGATAGCAGATAATGTTTCACCTAAACCAGAAAGCTCAGCCTTGTCCCAGCGAGACTTCATAACTCTGAATGCTTGCTTAACGTCTTCAGGGGCATCGTCTAATGCACTAGCTAAAGCAAGCGGAGCGCCTAAGCGCATAGTCAAATCACGCATGTATTCAGCAGGGTCAGTGTCTTGGCCAGTTCCTGCTTGGTCAATAATATAGCTACCTAGCCCTTGTTCTTCGGCTAAGTAATCAGTAAGCTTTTCAAAGCTTGACAGGACTACCTCATCGTTTTCCCAGTCAGTGACTGAGTAACCTTCAGGAGTGCCTAAGCTTTCTAGGTTATAGTTTGCTCTTTCGCTGCCTCGACCTTCAGTATAGTTCTGCCAGTCGGAGCCATCCATAGCTGCGGGACTTACACCTTCGTATTGTTTGTATTCCATTAATGCTTACCTTTACTAGAGATAGGTTTTTGTGTATGCGTTTTTTAAAGCTACTACATTGGCTTTTGCTTCTGCTAATCGTTTTTTAAGAGTTGGTTCCATCCCTCCATAGTTTGTCACTTGAGGGTCAGCTAGTCTTATTTCTATTTCTTCCATTTTTTCTACTGCGCTTTCAATTGCTGCATAATCTTTATGCTGGGGTGAAGTCCACTGAATTTGCTGGCCTCTGCGAGTTTTTGCTGGGCCTACAGGAGCTTCAAGTTCTTCTAAAGATGTAACGCCCTGAGCAGTCTTAGCCGCTGCTCCTGTTTGTGTAATTTCAGGAGCGTTAGAGCCGGATAACTCAGCTCTATACTCATTCAACTTAGCATCTACATCCTGTAACATTTGTGCTTTGCCACCATAGTCTCTAGGGTTTAAACCAAGCTCAGAGGCTACCTTAACAACCTCCATAGTTTTTTCTGCTCTTGCCCTAGAAGATGTACTAGCCATAGTAGGGTTTTTAAAAAAAGACATGTTTGCAAATCTGTCCTCTATGCTTGAACGAACGTCATCTCTTTGGCCGTGATAGTGGTCATAAAGTGCAACGCCGTTAGAAACAATTCTACTAATACCTGTATTTTGAGTAACTAAGTCTGCTGATATTTGGTCAATTTTAAACATAGTTTCAAAGGGGTTTTGAATCCCTGAAACTGGCATTTCTTTAGGGTTTGAGCTACGCATGTTGTCTAGTATTAAAGCTAGTTGAACTTTTCTTCCGTCGTTAGCAGTTCCCCAGCCAGTTCTCTGGTCAGCCGCTGCAATGCCGCCTTGAGTAACATAAGCGGCTATCATATCTTTCTGTTTATCCGCTGCTGCAATGTAATCAGCATCAGTTTCGTAAAAGCTTCTGTCTTCAAGATTGTTTTTAATATGCGAATCTATAATATTACTATCAACAGCTTTTAAATTTTGTATAGCGTTTTGTCCTGCTTGTATGTTTTTATTTTGTTGCTGCAATGAAGCCGCAGTGCTGAACTCTAAAGTGTCTTGTAGTTTTTGCACTGAAGAAAGACTATACCTAGAGCCATCAAGATTTATAAGAAACCTTTCTACACTTCCGTCTTTTCGGCCTTGCGAGGCCTGTCGGACTTTTATTTCAGTTTCCGTTCCAGCAGAGTTGATGCCTTTCATAGTGATTATTTCGTCACTAATTTGAACTGAAGGTCGTCCTAGTTTCATACGCCCTTCTTTTGAAAACTCTTTAGCAATAAACTCAGACAGCCCAGCATCTCTGGTCTGATTGTACTGGTCTTGGAAAATCTTCTGAGCGTTTGCATTTTTTTC
>Ga0208793_1000621_pt1 | contig 23089 bp, 31 predicted proteins | sample 17_taG_FD_184092 | JGI IMG/M metagenome (GOLD analysis project Ga0208793, IMG submission 184092) | Marine viral communities from the Subarctic Pacific Ocean - 17_ETSP_OMZ_AT15314 metaG (SPAdes) (version 2) | ecosystem: Environmental > Aquatic > Marine > Oceanic | place: Pacific Ocean | collected...
CTGAACGCGATGCTATAAGAACTGCGTGTGCAGGGATTGAGACTAAGATTACTAATGCTTCAGACTTAGATGCATTTATGTCTTTATTTCAACCAAAGGATAATGGCGACCCATCTGATATGGATTGCTATTAATGACATCTATACCATGGTACGCTTATCTAATAATCCTCTTTCTGCCTTGCTTAATAAATACCCTAATAGGTATATATATCCAGCTATACTTAAAGCGTATAAACAGGCAAGAAAGGAATCCACCGTGGTCGTACAAAAAAAGTCTAATTAATGCTTTAGCTATTGGTGCGCCTATGGGTGCATTAACTCAGATATTATTACAATCAGCTTTGTCTCCTTACATATATTTAGATGAAGCTAGTCAATGGAATTTAGTTATATTTGCAGCAGTATTCTGTCCTTGGTTAATTATGATTGGATACTCAATAGCTTTATGGTACACAAAGAAAAAGGGATATATACTTTTATATGAATACTTAAGAGTACGTCATAATGAAATAGACTATCCAGATGACGATAGTGATTTTACTGTAAAAAATTATCATAAATCAGAATTAAACGGAAACAACATAACGGAAGAATAATGATTTATAAACACCCAGAAGCTGTAGTTAAAGGAATAGATTTTGTTACATATAGTTGCAGTGGTTGGGCTTGTTTAGCAGCATATGTAAATCATTACTCAACTTTGTTCGCTATAGGAATTGCTTTTTGTTCTTTGCTTGTTAGCTTAATATATAAACACTTAAACTACGTAGTTAATAAAAAAAGAACAGATGCTATGTTTGGAGAAGAAAAAGAAAACTGGGAATGAAATGAAGTTGTCTCTTATAGAAGTAAAAGAACTACCTGATAAAGTTAAACTTTTATATTCTATAGCTAAAGCAGATAATAAACACCCTTTCTATAAAACGTATAATATTAAAAGAGCTATTAGTGCGTTAGAAATTTATGATAGATATTTTGCTATTGTAGATGAAAATAATGTTTATTATGGTGGTTTTATTTGTGATAAAAATGAACCACATATTAATGTTAATAAAAAAGTTAGAGGTAAGTGGGGACACTTATTAAAAAAATTTATTAATACAATGCTTAAAGAGCATAAAGAAATAAAATTTTATGTAGAAAAAAAGAATAGAGATATGGATAATATGTTAAAGCATTTTAAAAAAAGATACAATATGAAAAAAATTAAAGACACAAAACAATTTGAATTCTATAAAATAGAGAGGGTAGTATAATGCCAAGTGCGTTTAAGCAAGCAGGTAAACTAGTTAGTGGTATAGTAGGTGGTGGAGCAAAAGCAGCACAAGCAAACCCTGTTATTGGTGCTGCGTTCAGTGCTGCCTTAGGTACACCAGCGCTTGGAGGCTCAGGTATAGACCCCACAAAAATTCTATTTGATATTGGAACTAACATTGGTGGAAAACTAATACAAGATAAATTTTCAGAATCCACCCCACAGTTTGGCACTCCAGGACAAGGTACACAAGGTACTGGATTCTTACCATCCCGAACAAGTATAGTTAATCCTTTAGTTACAACTGACCAAATATTACAGGGAAATACAATAACTGCAAAATCTCTTTTTACTCCTGAAGGGGAAAGGTTACAAAGTCTATTTGAAGACATAAGAAAAAGGGAAGCAGACCAACTTGCTCAGTTTGATAGGCAAGGACAGATAGACCAACAGCAAGCTCTATTAAAAGGTTTATTTGACACATCATTTCAAACTCAACAAAATGCTTTACTTGACCAATTAAACGCTCAAACTGGAGGCGCATTAACCAGTCCAGGTGGAAGAGACTTATTATCTAGGTTTGTACAAACAGGGGCATTAGAAAGGTCAAGAGCTGATTTAGCTGCTGTTGATAGAGCTACTGTAGAACAAGATAGATTAAGAGGATTAGAATCTTCATCATTAAAGACTCTAGCAGACTTTCAAAATATAGGTCTTGGTCAGGCACAGCAAGCAGGACAAATAGGTAGAGATGCAGCAGAGGGTAACCAAGCTATAGCAACGCAGAACTTTAATACTGAAGGAGCTGAGGCTGTAGCTAATAATCAATTTCTTACAGATATATTTGAAGGGCTAGGAGATATAGTATTTGGAGACCCAATACCTCCTTTCGACACAACTCCAGTACCTGGTCAGGGTGGCAGTAGTCTATTTGGAACTTCACGTAGTCCTTTTAGTTCATCAAGACAACAGTTTTCATTTGGAGGATTTGGGTAATGGCTAACGCACTATTTGAAGAACAACCTAAAACTACTGAACAAGTAAGAAAAGAAGAAAGAGATGCAAGGCGTAGAAGTGATGTCCAAGAAAGGGTACTAAGGTCTCAAATTCCTATAGAACAACAAGTAGCTTGGAGTCAATATGATGTAGGAAGGTCAGCAACTGATGCTATTAGAAATCTATTTGGTCAACGTCCAGAGTCACCAGCAGAAACTAATGAGAACGATAAGGGTAAAGTAGCAGAAGCTATGAAAGGAAAACAGTTTGGTTCAGATGAATGGTTTGAGGCAGGCATAGAGGAAGCAGTTAAACTTGGAAGACTTGATATGGCTGATAAGCTTCTTAAAAGGAAACAAGCTTCAGATACAGCGAAAGCAAAAGCAGCAAAGGAAAGACAGGAAGAAGAAAAGTTTAAAACGGATATAAAACACGTAGAGGAACAGATAAAATCCAGTGAAGCAGAGAGGAAGAAACCAGAGAACTTTTGGTGGATGGAGAAAAATAAAGATGGGACTACAACAGTTGTAGAAGACGCTGCTGTACCTGGAACTGATAGATATGAAGATTTAATAAATAAACCTGATGCTGTTCAAGGTGCTGTTCCTGATAAGGTAAGAGAAAACTTTTTAAACCCTGTAAAAGAGTTAGTACAGTATTATAATTCAAAGTCAAACGAGTGGAAAAGAGTTGCTTCTGGGTCTAAAGAAGAAAAGGCTTTAGGACCTGAGTGGATTTTGATAGCAGGTGACGTAAAGTATGAAGATGTTAAACAAGAACAAGGACAACCTAGTGTATGGGGTACTAATTTAGGTACATCAGGAACTGGTACAACAACTGGGGGTTTAGAATCCACAACAGCAAAAGAGGTTATGGATAAAAGTATTGCTACTAATGATTTGCTTATAGCTGATGCTAATGGAAATATTATAAGAAATACAGCCGCTATAGAAGTAATAAAAAAGATTTCAGAAAAGCAACAAGCAGAATCTGGAACTGGTCTTTCTAAAGACATGAGGTCTAGACTAGAAAGAAATGAAATAGATGCTGATAGATTTTTAGAGTGGTATTATAAGATAACTGATAAAAATAAAGTTACTGATAGCTCACTTATTGATACCATGTGGGAAGGTGTAGGTTCAGCATCAGTTGCTGCTGTTACATCTGGGTTTGCTAAAAATATAAGTAGTCTGCTAAGTGAGGCTGGTCTGCCTATGGACTCCATAGATGCCCTTCTTGGCACCCCTGGTGGAAGAATAGATAAAGCAAAACTTACTAAGGCTATTGGAGATATGACTGCTGTTGCATATGCAAGAGCAGTAATAGGAGCAGAATATAGAGCAGGTGGTGAAGGAGCATTAACCAAGTCTGCAATTGAGCAGGCAAGAAAAATCTTACAAGTAGATGCTATGTCTGACACAAAAGATGGGTTTGAAGCTGCCTTAACTATTGCTGCAGGGAAGATATCTGATGTTAAATCCGATTCTATAGGCAGAAGAAAGAAACCATTAAGGGATGCTAATCAGAGAACTATACGAGATTATGCAAAGAACAATAATCTAACTCTAACTCTAAGTAAGTACCCTGCAAAGGTAGGTAACATAGATATACCCAAACATAAAGCAGGTATAGAAGTATATACATTAACACATGAAAGTGGACAAGAATATATAATAGATGCAGATTTAGATAGTTATAATGATACTATTAGATTTATATATGCGGGGGGTAGAATATAATGGCTGGGTATGGAGTAGCTAATAATAATAATGAAACTACAAATACGCAGTTAAATGCTGAATTATCAGATGAAGATATTAAGAACACGCTTGTACCCATAGAAAATGAGGTGAGTGCAACAGTAGAAAACTTACCTTTTGTACCAGAAAGTAATGTAAATCAGATGACACCTTCTATTACTACTAATAATACAGATGTTTTATCAGATGCAGATATTAAAAGTACGCTTGTGCCAATGGGTGCTGATTATCAGTCTGAACTAGAAGAGGATGTATTAAATCCTACTGCTCCACGAGGACCAGATGATGACCTTAAAGTTGGAGAGCTACAAACAGGGCATCGTTTATACACAAAACAGTATTTAGAAAACATGTTTCCAAATTTGGACAGTAGACCATTTGAGTTTACAGACGAAAATGTTAATGAATTAAATAAAGAACTATTACACTCTGCAAAAGATGAATTAAATACAGCTTGGGCTACAGGTAAAGACGGTGCTGCTGGTGTAAAAAATCTTTTAAGAAAACTAAAAAGAATGGACCCAGAAGTAGACTATAGCAAAGAAGCCCCAGCAGGTCTAAGAAATAAGCTTGTTGGAATGGATACTACAGAAGAGAAGAAGGATGCTATAAACGAGTACTTTGGTAAAGAGGCTGCTGCAGGCACAGATAAATGGGGTAATTTAACATTTATAAATCCAGATAATGGTCAAAAAACTATAGTAGATAAACCAGAATTTACTATGAAAGACTGGATAGATTTAAGAGATGATGCACCTTTGTTAGCTGCAACAATTCTTGGAGCTTGGAAACTTAGAACTGCTCATTGGGTGTATCAAATGCTTGGTGATACTGGTATCTATATGAGTGGAAGGTCAGCTACAGAAGCTGTAGAAGAGTGGACTGGAAGAAATAAAGAAACTTATGAAGATGTATCTGATAGATTATGGACGGAAGCCTTTCTTGTAATGGGCTTAAATTTAGCTGTTGGCACAGGAGTATGGGGTGTTAACAGAATGAAAAATCCAATCCATACTGGAGTAACACCAGATTCTGAACTAGCTGTAAAAGAAATGTTACGTATGAATGAAAGAAGAATAGATGCTGGTTTACCTCCTGTACAATTATTAGCTTCAGCTCTTAATGATAACCCTATGTTAGCTAGAATAGAAGGTATATTAGCTAAAATTCCTGTAAGCGCACAGATATACAAAGTAAAACAAGGTGCTATTGATAAAATGATTGCTGATGAGGTTGAGTTTTTAATAAAGGATTTGAATATAACTGGTCCTGCAAGAAATGCATATATACAAGAGATGAGAAAGAACTTTAATAAGATAATTGATGAACATCTTAACTTTATGTATTCAAAACACAATGCAAGGTTTACAGGTATTAACCCAGCAACTGGAAAAAAGACAGCTACTGAGGGTGTTGAAATTGCATTTGAAAAGCAAACTAAGTTATTCGATGATGAATATAGTGCATTAGGTACTATTAGTGGCGACAGCAAGTGGATACATTTAGGTATGAGTACAGGTGGCAGGGGTAAGCCAAGTGCCTTTAAACAGGAACTGCAAAAAGAAGTTGAAAATTTAAAAGATGTACCTATTCTTGACCCTTTAAAGGCAACATTAGAAAAACTCCTTAAAACAGGAGAAGACGCTGGAGGGTGGATAAACGTAGCTCAGTATGTTAATGTAAAAAAAGAATTAGCTAAGCGTATGAAGGGAACTTCGACAAACTTAAGAGATTTAGATACAGGAAGAGCTGCTAAACTGTATGAGCTTTTAGAACAGGCTGTTAAACAGTCTTCTAAAAACCCTTCAAGAATTAAAGATAAATTTCCTCCTGGTACAGATATAGGAAAATTTATAAAAGAATTTAGAGACACAAATAGAAGATATGGAGAGTATAAAGATTTATACATTACTGGTAAGGGTACTGTAGCTGAAATAACAAGAGCTAATGCTAAAGGTGATGATGCGTTTAATCTAATAGATTTCTTTTTTAGAAAAGATAATTCTAAAAATGTTCTGGAAATGAAAACAGTTTTGCAAGGGATACCAGGTGGAGCTAAACAATGGAAAACTATGCAAAATTCTGTGAAGGATATTTTAATTGGCACAAAAGGTGGAGCTTTAAGAACACCTAAAGAATTAGATAAGATACTAGATGATATAGGGGAAGAAACTATAACAGCTTGGCTGGGACCAAAAGCATTTAGAAATTATAAAGATTTAGCAAAGGTATCTAGGGAGTTTGGAGAAAGAAGTTCTGTTAAACTTGCCAAGGAAGCTTCAGATGCTAAGGAATTATTTCATTCTCTCATTAAAGATAAGAATATAAATACTATTATTGATGCTAGAAAGCTAGTAGGAGCAGGTAGCAAAGAATGGAATACAGCTCAGAAACATTATGTTGGTGAGCTGTTGGATGCTGCTTCTGACAACGGTATTTTAAGTGGGGATAAACTTCAGAACATACTTAAAGGGGCTGAGGGTGGTTTTAATGAAGCATTTATAAGACAGATGTTTCATGGTTCACCTTATTATCAAAGGCTGGCTGATTTGGCTGATATATCAGCTAGAAGTGCTAGAGCTAAATCTTCTATGGCAGGTGGTCTTGCGGCAGGGATGGTTGTACTATCATTTTTAACTATGAAAATAGGTGCTTTTGCAAAGGCTGCAACTTTTGGTTATTTAAACTCTACATTCTTAACTCAAAAAAGTTTAGCTGCAGCTTGGTTTACTAAGAAGAAATTTAGTGACCTTTCAGATACACAACTTAGAGCAATGCTACGAGAGGCTTCTAGATTTGGTGACCAAGAACATTTGACAACTTGGGAAAATGAAGCACAGAAGCAGCTTACGGCTACTATAGACGCAGAGAAAGAACGTTTACAGAAGGCAAGAGGCAGGGATTAAATCTCACAAGCTCCTGCTGTACAGGCTAGCTCTTGGCTTCCAATAGTATTGTCAAGGCTTTCATTTAAGTCTGTCCACTCTATATGTTTAGGTATATCTTTTAATAAGATACTATACTTTTCTTTATCTATCTCCTCATAGGGAGCATCCTGATATACATGGTCTGTGTGTGGAAGGAAACTAATCCCACTCATATATTCAAAGTTATCATATACCCAAGACATAGCAGGTAGAAATTCTTTTTCTTTATAATAGATAGTAACACTTGGTTTATGTTCACACCAATGCTCAGCGTATACCTTCCATAACTCTAATTGTTTCATAGCTCCATAGTCATCTCTCATTACTGATGAACTAGGAGACTGTATAGGAAAACTAAATACATACATGTCATTAGGTTTCTCTGGTGCATCCTTATATGGAACTCCTTTCTCTATCATAAGTTTACTTAGTGGGTCTTTCTTATCCCCTCTAACATTTCGTATATAGTAAGAGCTATAACGAGGATGAATACCAGAGGCAGTATTACACAACTGACTAACAGTACCACTAGGCTTAACACAAGTGATAGCAGCGCTTTCAGGAATTTTAAGATTACTTGCCCACTCTTTATTAGTTTCAATAGACACCTCTCGTAGTTCTTGTAACTTATTTGGTAACTGTTTATTACTTGGGTCGCCAAGAGAAGCGTGGTCTAGTATGCCAGTTAAACTGACACCTAGTAATCTCTCTTCATCACAGTTATTTTTGTAGTCTTTTGAAAGGAACCTAAAGTCGGTCAATGTAGATTGTAAAGTACCTAGAATGGTGGCTATTCTAACTTTCTCTTTTAATTGTTCTTGACTATCTCCAGAGCGTACTATGACCTCAGATAAGTTACAAAATTCTGAATCCCTAAGAATTATTTCAGAACAAGGATTCGTTCCAAACTTATATTCTGGGTCTCTACGTCCATTTCTTGATGCTACTCTTTGAGCTGATGGTACAGAATATATACCACGCTCTCCTGACTTTGACTCATATAAACTTGCAGACTCTTCTAAGAAGACACTTAGAGCAGGTGTGTCTGTATAACATACAGAGTTATTAGCTAACGCTCTATGTGGGTGGTCTAACCACCATTGTCCACTCTTAGCTTTCTGCATTTCCCTATCATCTAAATCAGATAGAGATATTAATGCAGACCTACGTACTCCTCCCACTACTACGATGTCTGCAATCTTACAAACTATATCATGTACTTCTATTGGTTTTAGTTTCCTACCTTTTGCATTTTGAAACAACTCAACACAAAAGTTAAATAACTCTACTAAGGGTTCAGGACCACTAGCTCTACCACCAAAAGTTTTCAATGGCATTCCTGCTTTTCTTACTCTACTTATATCCCATTTAGGTATCTGTCCTGAGTACAGTAAAGTTATTATTTCTTTAAAAGACTTAGACCAACCTATTTTACTATCAGGCACACATACGATAGTGTCAGTAGGGTGGAAGTCCTCTGCTACAGTTGGAAGTTTATCTACTTCAGATTTGCATACAGAGAACCCCACTCCTGTTCCGCACATTAGTATATACATCACTTCGCTAAACTTTCTAGCGTTGTCCATAGCAACAAAGCAGCAGTTGTACCCTGCTACATTGTCTTTATCCAAAGCCTCTCCTGCAGTCATAAGACAGCGCATAGAAGGCATTACTTTTTTATCTAGAATAAATTGTTTACACTCATCTAGTTGGCTATGATACTTAGATGGAACTCTGTTTTTCCAAAAGTTTATGTATCTGTCTACTGTCTCTTCCCAAGTTTCTCTACGATTTTTATCTGGTAGATACCTTGCATATCTGCTTTGGTGTATATACTCTTCGTATAACTTCACTACTATTCCCCTTTGTAGTTAATTTTGTAACATGTTACAAATCTTTGTTTAATCCTCTATGATGTTGGCATCCTCTGGTAAATCTGGAAGTTCTCTCCAACCCATCTTAGTTGTTCGTAACTGTCCGCTCCAACTCAAAGTATACTCATGTGTATATACCTCTTCATACAGCTTACCTGCTCTTTGTGCAATCCTACCAGTAGAACTACCAATAGTTCTTTTAACTAGAGCATCTTCTGTTTCTTTTCCTGTCATATATTTTCTCCTTCTGTATCTAAATCAAACTTATATAGGTTATCTATTAACTTGTCTTCAAAAGAATCAAGTAATTCCTCAGTAGTTATTTCGAGAACCTCTATTATTAAGTCTGGGTCATACTCTGTATTTATTTTTTCTTTTATTTCTTCCAGAGTTAATGTCATTACTTATGCGCTCCTAACCTCTGGAGTCATAATCTTTTTAGCACTTCTAGCTCTAGGATAGGAATTGCAATCAAGGCAATGATACCTATCATATATTCTAGTGTGTGCTATTACTTCACCTTTGTAACGTAGATTCTTGGAACCACAGTATGAGCAGCATTTTTCTGTTTTGTTTAACAGGTTTAGGTTCGGATGGTTTACAACTAATGGTCTTATCTTTTCATAAGCTTGCTCTAATACTAACACATCATACTTACAATGGTCTCTTACATACTTAATTGCAGCTTTGTTTCCAGCTATAGCTTTTCTCCAGTTCTTAGGACATATAGCTGTCTTAGCATCTGGTAATTCTAAGAAAGACTGTACTGTAGCTAACCTATTATTATTCAAACACATTTTATATCTGGCTGTTCTCCAGCCATCTATATGTGGTGTGTTTGGTATAGTAGGTAACCCATGGTCTAACAACCTAGTCTGTATAAAAGGAACATCAAACCTTATACCATACCAAGTTATCCAAGCATCTGCATCAGATAGTATCTTAGATATATCTTTGCATAACAAGTAGTCATTGGTTGGGTCTTTCTTAAACGCAGTTGGGTAATCAGATATACTAAGAACTTTAGTTCTTTTACTTCCTAGTTCTTTATACCCAAAGCAAAGAATGTGTCCAAAGTTTGCTTTTAAGTTTGTAGTCTCTATGTCGAATACAATTATTCCTGACATTTTGTCCACTCCTTAGGAATAGAACCTATTGAATATTTGATACCTTGTTGTTCGCACCATTTACTATAAGTTTTCTTCCTACTTTTTGTTAAAAAGTTGTCTTGCATAAATACAATCCTTAAATCTTTATCTGGGTTGCTTGCTATGACAGCTTTAAGTTTAGTTCTCATCTTTGATGTTAGGTGTCCTTTAGCTTCGACAACTATACCAGAAGATAAGAAGAAGTCGGGAGTATATATTCTAGTTTCATACACCTCACAACTCCCGCACTTAGAGCATTTAGCATTATAAGGTTTTAACTTATACTGCCACTTCTCTTTTTCGTATGAAAACTTTTCACCCATCTCGGTTAGTTCTCTACCAAGACGTATTTCAAATTTACTTTTACCTTTAAATTTCAACTTCTTCTATGTCCATAAAATCAATTTTCTTGCAGTTTACTATAGTGTGAACTGAAGTAGAGTCTCCACTATAGAACCCAATCATATCTTTCCCAATGTGTTCCATTGGAGCAAACCCTGCACATACTATTTCTAAGTTTTTACCTGTAGAAAATACTACAGAAATCTCATACATAGTAGGAGGGTAATTACTAATATCTTCTTCTTCTTTTGGAAACTTTAAGAGTTCAAATTTGGAGTCCACAGTTCTCTGTTCTTTCTCCTTATCCATAGTAATCTCCCATTATTTATTAAATTCTCTTCAGTCATATCTGCTTTTTCATACTCCTTTAAAACAGTATCAAGTAGTTCTTCTTCTTCTTCTATACCATCTAAAATCTTATCTGCTTTCTTGTTACCTATACCTTTTATTCCTTGTATGTTATCTACTCTGTCTCCAGTAAGTAATTGTATATAGAAAGATTTTATAGCTTGCTTCTCGGATACTTCATAAGGTTCTTTGTCTTTAGTCCAGTTGTAATGTAGACCACTAATCATGTCTAAGTCTTTGTCTTTAGTACAAATTACAGTCTCTCCAAATTTTGCTGATGATTGCTCAATACCCATTGCATCGTCAGCCTCTTCTCCATTGGTTAATATTGTATTGTAGTTACCTAATAGGTAGGTAATTATTTCTTTGTACTGTGTTGGTTTGTGGTTGGGGTCTCTATTACCTTTGTACTTTAGAGGTGATGGTATGTCATTTCTAAAATTATCTTTTCCTGTGAGATATATAACTAACATATCACTCTTAGTTGCTTTTTTAATCTTTTTTAAGACTAGATTTACATTATGTAAAGTGTGAGACAATGGACTAGAAGAGTATTTTAAATTCAAATCTTTCTTGTCTAATCCATTATCTTCACAATATGCTTTAGCCTCTTTAGAATAGGAAAAGATTTTTCCATCAGGACAATGCCATTCTCTTACGTCAGATGCAAAACCACAGCTATAAACTATGATGTCTCCGTCTACTAAAGCTCTCCTTTTCATTTTAAGACTCTATTAAATCTTTAACTTCGTCACCAGAAGTATAGTACTCAATCTTTCTGGCTACCTCTATTACAGTCTCAACACCTATTTGTACTTCAACACCAGATTTAGATGCAGAAGATAGTAATTCAGTAGCGGCAGATACTGCGTGTCTGCGTATGATACTACGTTCTTTATCCATAGTTCCTACTGGAAAGCCTACCATTTTCTTTTCTCCTGTAACTTTATCAGTTACTTCAGTACCACTTAGAACTTCGATAGTTCCCTCTATATTTTTATAGATTCTACCACCTGATTCTTTTTCTTTTACTTTGAACTTTACTGTATCTTTGTACCTAGCATCATGCTGAGGTAAAAAAGAATTGTACCATTCTCCGTCAATCTTAAATCCTTTTTGATTCTTTGATACGGATTCAAGCACTCCTTCTACTTCATATACTTCGCTCATATCTAGTACTCCTTATATATATTTTATAATACCCTATTATTATAACATGTATAATTTCAAATGTCAACAGTAGACATATCTGACCATACTTTTCCAGATTTTATCTCTATAGATAGAGGTACAGGTAGCTCTATATCATACCTAGACTGCAGTATTTTAGTAGTTCTATGTACCATTGCCCATTGTAACATGTTACAAACATTTTCTCTTTCTTCTAATTTACAATCAATAACTATGTTGTCATGTACAGTATTTATAATTTTTATACTATCAGTAAACCATATCTTATATGCAAATGCACCTAAAGCTATTTTCATAATATCTGTAGCTAAGGATTGTACTGGATAGTTCTTTATTTCCGTTGGTGAGTATTCAATATTTCGTTTCTTGTAATTTGTTTTGTGTCCATACTTAGAATCATACTCTCTAAATACTAGAGTTCTTTTTGTTGGTGAGCTAATAGCTGAAGGGTGCCTAGGTATACCTAATGGAGTCCTATTAAGTTTTTCTAAAGCATGACTATCATAATCAAACCACTCAGAACCTTTGTTACTTTTTACATAGTCTTGTAACTTTTCTTGCCAGTACTCTACTTCTGAGTATCTTGCATAAAAGTTATCAATGAACTCTTGAGCAAGAGCCTTTGGTATCTTATTTACCTCAGCCATGGTCTTAGCGCCTGCTCCATACTGTAATTGAAAGCTCAATGTTTTTGCTATACGCCTTTGTTCTGGAGTAATTTGGTGTTCAGGTGTTGTATATAGTTGAGAGGCTCTCATTCTATGTAGGTCTCTGCCACTTATTAAGTCTTTTATAAGATTTTCATCATTAGATAAGTATGCTAATACAACTATTTCTAGTTGTGAATAGTCTGCCTCTATAAGAAGACCATCTTTGTATCTACTTGGAAAACATTGACGTATCCTAGACATTCTTTTTTAACTCCGCATCTATAAGTATATTAATGTACTCTCTAGCTTTATGTAAATCCTCAAGACCACCTTTGTACTTCCAACGCATAACATATTTTATAACATTACCCTCTGCGTAAGGTATCTCATTCTCAACTATAAACTGTACAGGTTGTATCTTCCACCTTGAATAATGCTCTGGCTCTTTTATGTTATCTGGATTCATCACTCTATCTCCTTTCCAAAAAGGGTAGTTTGAAATTGGCAATCTACTGGTAGAGGGTTTTCTTGACCAAGAAAACACCATTCTCCAGTTGGGTTATACAAATAGTTGATAGTCCAATCATTCTCTCTTTTATCTTTTAAGCTCAAGTTTGCATCTATAATACCAGTTAAAATTACTATTGATACTAATAATAATATTATTATTAAGTCCTTCATTTTACCCCCTAGGACATGTATTACTTTGTAAGTCCTCTATAATTTTTTCAGTCTCTAACTGTTCTTCAATTTCTAAATCTATTTGATGCCACCAATCAGCATCTTGTTGCTCTTGCATTTTTTGGTATTGCTTGTCTTCATCTAACATTTTATTTACCTCTTTGATGTTATGTTTTGTATGTTTGGGTTTCGACATGATAACCTCCCAGTAGGTGTTTCTACGTGATTGAATGTTGGGTGTAATAGACCGCCATCCCAACAAACTTTAAGTAGTCCTGTTAAATATGTGTCTCTTTCTTTAGTTAATTTTCTATGCTCTTGGATACCTTTTAGCAAGTCCTGAGTATACCAAGAGCCACCTTTAACTACTAACTCATTTATTATATCATCTGATGTGGAGTATATGTTGGGTTTAGATGTTTCCCAGTTACGTTTTGGTGTGCGAAGTGTTATTAACTTTGTACTATTAGTAATCTTTTTCCACTTTGTTAATCCTTTTTTAATACCAGATTTATATGTTATTACCTTACCATTTTCATCTTTATCCACAACTTTTTCAATCCAATCAATATCGCCACCAAATATCATTTTGGATACCTGTTGTGGAGAACTTAAATTTATTGTCTCTCTAAGTTCGGTTGAAAAATGTACATTATAATTTATAGATTTTAAGTTGTCTATAATTTTATCTCTTAAATCATTTATTTCTGTTGTAATCTCAACTAAAAATACTTTAGCAAGCCCTTCATTAAAAGGTGTGCCATTGTACTCCATCATTATTGTAGACATTCTTGCTCTAAGCTCATCATATACTATATTCCTTTGCTTATTTTTTTCAACTAATTTCATTTGCTGTTTAAAAATTCCATTAGTTACTATTACATCGTGGTGCAAGTACTCAAGTAATAAATCTTTATCAATATCTTCTGTCTTTACTCCTGCATCCCATAATTCTTTTACCTTAGGTGGCTTTACTGGTAAGTTATAGTGTTTAGCTACATCATCAAGTGATGGATATTTCCATTGCTGACCACTAAGAATGTGTTCTACTATCATTGTATCCCACACAAGTATAGGCTCGTTTATAATAGCTTGTCTAAGTAGTTCAATATGATTGTCACCTTCTCTGTTATTTAATATATATAACATATCAAATGCAATATTATGCCCAACTATTATTTTAGATTCTGATACCTCTTTAAGCCACCTTCCTATATCTTTCTCGGTATCGTTGTTATTAATGCAACCCATATTATAGACATTACCATCTTTATAAAATAACTTTGGGTATCCTCTATCTAAAATTTTACTACTTAATATTCCAGTAGCAACTATACGATTATACATAAAGTGTGGAGAGGCTACCCCGCATTTAATTTTATCTTTGCAAAGGCTATTAACTGTAGTTTCTAAATCTATAACGTAGTAGCTCTCAGTAGTCATGATACAAACCTCGCTTTATCAGGTTCTAATTTTACATCAAACTTTCCATTAATTAATAGTTGGTCTCCACCACATATCTTATTCTTTGGAATGTATATATATCTTTTGTTTCTATCTGCAACAGTCTCCTCATTACTTCTACCTATGGTAATGATAGCATCACACTCCCCTTGAACACCTGTCTTACTTCCATACAACTGATTCATTTCTATCCATTTCTCTCCCTCTGCTGTTCCATCTGCCCATATAGTAAAAATTACAGTACAATGGTCTTTAGCCCATTGTCTGGCTTGCTCTCCTAAAGCTTGTACTCTTTGAGCCTCATTTAAGTTAGAAGTTTTTGAGCCTACTAACTTACTTAATTGGTCTATTATAATAAGTTCTGGTGGGTAAGTTCTAATAAGTTCTTCTACTTCAGATACATTTACACTTGCACTATCTTTAATTATAATTCTGTCTTTGCCACCTATTCTATCTTGATACTCTTTAACTGCTTTTGGTACGTCTCTAAATACTTCAGTTTTAGTTTTCTTTAAAGCCGATTGTATTTGTCTTAATCTAACTTTCTGTCCTCTTTCTTCATTGTTAATCCAAATGATATGTTTTCCCTCTGGCATGAGACTTGCCCTATAGGTAGCTTCACTTGCTAGTAAAGTAGTTTTTCCAGAGTCAGGTCTTCCACCGATACATATCAAATCCCCCTTGCTTGTATGTCCAATGCTATCATTTAAGCATTGTAGTCTCCAAGCATAACCTGACTTCTTACTAGCCTCCGTGATGTAGTCCTCAAGATTTTCATCTGTTAATACAGATGAGTCCTCTTCAAGTTCTGGAACTGCTAATGTATAATCTGAAAGTAAATCTTTAATAGGATTCATATCGCTTGATATGCCTTCAGCTATCTTAGCAGATTCATTAAATATCCTAGTGCCATAGTCCATGGTAATAAAGTGTTCAACTATATCAGCATTAGGAATAGTACCTTTATTTGTCTTACTATTAAGTCTCTTGAATATTAATTGATAAACTTTAAGTGCTTCCTCTGTCCATGAAGAATGCTTTACTGCACAAAACCAAGTATTAAAGTCTTTCCATTTTATATTGGTAAAGGTTTTATTTGCAGTGAAGTAATAGTCCATATCTCTTATTATAATATTACATTCTTTAGTTAAAGTATAATCTTTTATATATTTATTATACTTATAATAACTATCTTTATCAGATAGTAATAACAATATATCTATTTCCATATCAATCCCTCTATACAAGCATTTATGTCTTTATCACTCATGTCTTTAGGTTGCTTAGCAATACAAACCCATACATTATCATTTACTAATTTAACTTTATTCATAATCTTTACTCTATTAGATAGTACTTGATGATTATCATTATCTAACCATACTATTATTTTACCATAGTTTTCTAATGAAGGCAATAGTATATCTCGTAAACTACTGCTAAGACATGGTAGTGATGAATACCCACACTCAGCTAACCTTATAGCTGATACTATGTCCTCTACTATAATACATGTGTCTCCTGTGCCTATTGGGTTATAGTATCTGTTAGATTTTACCCATTCAATCAGCCACTTAGGGTTGCTACCGCGCCCTAACACAGCTTGAAGTTCTCCTGACTTATCAAACATAGGAAAGCAAATTCTACCATCAATAAATTTAACCTGATACTTATCAAGTATTTCCTGTGTTAATAAACTTCTTACTAAGAATCTATGTTCTGAAAGAATTGCTCTGCGTCTTGAGTAAGCTCTGTTTTTTCTATCCCAAGTTTTTCTGAGGTTTTCTTGTCTACTTCTACCAACTGTTGAAGAACTAGTTGACTTATAAAGGTCTCTCTCTCTAAAGACGTCTTCAACTTTTCTAATCGGTGTAGAGTTAGAAAAAGAATAACCACGTTTGCCACAGTGATGGCAGTAAGCAATGATAGAATCATCTTCATTTCTCCTTATGTATAATCGGTCATTATTATACCCTTGTTTACAATGGTGTATGTGAATCTGTTCTCCGCGACCAGAAGGTGCGAAAGGAACAAATTCTTTTAACTTTAAAAGACTCATTTAATTATTTAGTACATTCAATAATGTTTGCTCGCTGTCTTCAGCAGGTCTAACAAAATCTCTAACTATAGACTCGTCACTTTGAAGGTACACATACCTCAGCGAGCTAGGCATATAACTAATACCTTCTAGTTTCACGCCTTTACTAAATAATATATCAAACTCTTTTAATGGTTTCATTTTTTTATCTTTTTCAACTCTGTAAGCTCTATTCCACCAACTTATATTTTCATCTTCTTTGTTCTCGAAGAAATCAGTTGGTAAACTAAATCTAAGTATAGCTTTACAGAATCCAGATTTGCATTCTGCACTTTCTCTGTACGAGATTAGCTCTCCAGTCATACCTATAAGTGAAGTAAGTTTGTGTTCACTATCATTACAGTATTTACTTTTTGGTCTTTTAGAGTACTCGTAAAGAGGGTCTTTTGTATCTACAGCAGAAATGAAAACCATATCGCCTTTATTAATACCATTTTTAATACTCATCGGTATTCTCCTTAATAGTTATATAGTTATCAACATCTTTATAATCACACAAATCACTGACTGCCTCATCAAAACTTTCTTGAATGTCTTGGTCATATATAACAACTGAATCAGGACATTCTATAGATAAAGTATGTCTGCATTTTCGGCAGAGTTCTTCATGTTCTTTTCTTTCTTTATCCCATATTATTTCGCTTGAAGCTAATATAGAATCACAAGATTTACATCTCATGCCTATCTCCTTATCATATGCTTTTGTAACATGTTACAAATTGCTATTTGTTGAATCTTTCAGCAAATACGGTGGCATACATTTCCTCTACTGCAAGCTTTTCAGCGTCATTAGGTAACTTATCATAGAAAGCTACTTCTAATGAGAACTTAGCGGAGTTATAAAACATAGCCTTTTCACCCCAACTTAACAGTGTTCTCGGAGACATCGTAAAAGACAGGTTTCCCTGCATGTATGAAGTTCTAACTAAGTTAGCTAGTTGAACCATATAATCTGCCATCTTGTCAGTTATGCCATCAACTTTAGCTTTTAGTATTGCTACTTCATGTTTCTTTTCTAGGTAATCTAATTGAATTGAGGTTCCAAATCTATCTAGTGTGGCAGTATTCCACACATTAGTGCCTGCAAATGCACCAGAGTCGTCTCCCAATCCCTTAGTATTATCACAGCATACAAATCTAAATCTACTGTCAGGACAGATTAATTTATCTTTTGTATCTCCTGCTTTATCAGTCAACATAAGTTTACCATTATTCTCTAGTAACCATTGATAACCCATAGCTATCTCAGGTGGTAATACTGTTGGCTCATCTTGGCAGTACACCATTCCTTCCTTAACAGATTCGGTACAAGCACCATCTTTCCAAATGGTTTTGCCATCTTCTAACACATACTGCCCAAAGATAGCACCGCTTTCCATATCACCTCTGCCATTAATTCTAACAAATGGTCTGTTAGTCCTAGCACATACTTGCTCAACTAGTGTTGACTTTCCACTACCTGTAGCACCAGAAATCCATACGTTATCTCCTAAGCTTAGACCAATAAGTAATTGTACTAATTGCTTAGGTTGGAACTTATAGTTTTCATCTACCTGTGGAATATGACATCTTACAGAGGCATTCCAATCTTCTAACTTGAAGATATCAACATTCACATCTGGAAAACCTTTAGGTACTTTAATGCCAAACACATTTGAGCATGAGTCTTTATTAGACTTAGACTTAGTAGGAGATTTTTCATTAAAAAGAGCATCATCTTTGATGTTATCAACTTCTTCATCAGAGTATTCTCTTTCTGATTTCATTTCTTCCACAAGTCTTTGTCTAAATTCATCTTCCATAACGGAAGTTGCTTTAGATTTACTCATGATGTACGTCCTCATACTAATTGCCTTGCAACAGGCGGTATCCTTTGCGTACTACTTCCAATATCTTTAAGGTCTTTGTAACATGTTACAAATTACCCGATAATCTTTTTCTTTATTAAAGATAATAAAGCAAGTTCTAATTCATTAGAATTATTAATAATTTGATGTTCTGGATAGAATTTACTTACATTATCATCTTCAATACCTATTCCATATATCTCTACTCCAGAACCTTGTATATTAGATACTATTCTTAATAGTGCCTCAGGTTGAGAGCCACAGTTTCCTCTATAACCCCCTGCAGGACAGCCATCACTTAAAACTATTATTATTTTTCTTTTACTTCTTTCATTTTTAATCCTATTAAATACCCACAATACTGAATCTGCATCTGCATTACAACCCATATAATTAGAAGATGATTGGAGTCTATCACATAGTAATTCACTTTGCAACCTTGAAGAAGAAAAAGGTTTGAACAGATAGTTTATTAAGAAATTAGAACCATCTGTAAATCCTACTAATTCGTGTCTAATATTAATATCAGATAAAACTCTACTAAGTAGTATCATTGACTTACCCATGTTTAAGAATTTACTTCCACCCATAGAACCAGAGCAGTCTCCTAATACAGTTACACATACATCTAAGCATTCATTGGTTTCACGTTTCTTAAATACTTTCTTATTAAAACCTCGTGCTTCAGTCATTACACCTCTATATAAATTCTTTGAATGCAATTTTCCTGACTTCTTCCCGTATTTATATCTATCTTTTGAGTTTATCTGCAATAACCTTAGAACTTTTTTACTCAAGTTATCTCCGTAACATGCTTCCCTAATTTCTTTATAATCAGTTCTTGGTTCTAGTAAGAATTCAAACTCTGGAACATTACATTTATTATTATGATAATCCACAATACAGATATTACTATCTGGGTACGGAGTATGTTCAGCTTTCATCATTTTATCATAATTTATATGCTGTTTTGTATTACTAGTACGACTACCAGTATCTTTTTCTGGGTTGTGGTCGTGCATTAGTAACTGACTCCAATCAATTTCTGAGTCTTTAGGTGATAAACTTTCTTCTCCCTGAGATTCTGAGTTTTCAGAATCAGGACTAGAATCCTTTTTCTTTGAATCCTCACTAGATTCATTATCACTATCTGAATCGTTACCATTATTAGATTTCTTTTCTTCTTCTTCTGGATTTAAATCATATATATTTTTTATAATATCTCTAGCTAGAGCTAATTCATCATCAAATGTAACAACAGCATTTAATTTGTCTTTATACTTCCCATCTATTAATTTCTTGAGGTAATAGATACTTTCCTTATTACATATTGTAGTCATATACCTAGTGTGAGGTTCTATACTCGGCATCCAGTCCTCTCTGCAATACATGTCAAATAAGAATAATGACCTAAATATATCTTTCATTTGGTCTGACGGCATTGACCATAGTGGATTATCTCTCTGTTGTTTTGCAAACAGCTCTCTGCCTCTGGACATTATCTGCTTTTCCCTGCGTATTCTTCGTTAACCAAATTTCTCTTGTCTATAATCCTCTAAGACATTTAAACAAAAGCCAAAAGGAGTTTCAGTATTAAGACCATTATTTTTCACATAGTCCATAGCAGGTTTCATTTCTGGAACGTTATGACCTACTTCATGGTATAGCCATGCTCTCCACAAAGTCCAAGCATCATCTGACCAATCAGACTTTGGCATAGGTAGATACACAGTTTTACCATCAGTTCTAGGCATTGTTGTATCTCTCTCATACTGTATTGAGAGACCAGAGTGTTCTGCTAATGCTCTAGCGTGAGCCATTTCTCCATACACGTTTAGTTTCATTTAGCACCTCTGCTTTTTGTAACAAGTTACAATTTAATGTAATCGTTTTTTATCTGGTGGTTTTATCGAGACAGAGAACCCAGATATTTCTCTGTCAATTAAATTGCCTATTAAACTTATAAAAGCCATAGGAGTTAATTCTGTTTCATATGTATTGCATTCATTATCTTTATCCACAGATATGTAAACTTTTATATGTTCTCCTTCACTCATTTCACACCTCTTTTAAGTCTCTCAAGTGCATCAAGCTCATCATTACCTATTTTTATGCACTCGTCAACTAATAATGTAAGTGTAACAGCATGTTCATTTAGCACCTCAAGTTCTACTGCTTCAGCATCTGCAATACTGACACCAGAGTTTTGAAGTGCATTAATAAGACAATAAAGTACTTTCTTGTTAAGAGTATCTTGGTCATTAAGATTAGATACTTTAACAGCAGGATTACTAACCATAGTAACCATGATTCGTTTAAGTCTTTCTTTCTCAATTACGTTCATTTTTTCTCACCTCAAAAATTTTACTAATCTAAGTATATGTTAAGTACATGATTATAATAACAAAGTTCACTGATTAAGTCAAGCTAAATTACTCGACACCATGAGCAATATATAATTCTATTGGATAGAAATCCTCCTTTTTTATACTACAACCAAGTTGTCTAAGTGCAATATAAATACACTGCTTGGCAGTTTTAGTTTTATTTCCCTTTGCCCAATAGATTTTTCCCGATAGGCTTTTTACTTTTTCTACTGCGTCTTTCATTACCTTTCTCCTTATAGATAGGTTGTGAAGAAATCAGTTTATACCAAATTTCATATTGTTTTTTATTCAAATTGCACCTCCACCACAAGCATCAATAAATTTCTTCTCATTAAATAATTTATTGTCTTTTTTGAATTCAGTACATAAGCACTTAATTATTTCTCCGCACCTAGTACCACCTCTCCTACTATTAAGAATAGTATCAGCAATAACTTCATAGTTAGCCTTGTACATACGCAGTTCTCCTAATTGTAACAAGTTACAAAAAAATTAAAAAAGTAACTCTGTTCCACTACACAAGGAAATTACGAGATTTCCTAGCCTCAAACTTTGAGGTTTAAGTGGTTTACGGAACAGAGTCACAAACCAAGTGAGGAGGAACTCACATTAAATTCTTATTTTTTTCTTCTGCCATTTCTAGTAAATCTTCATCAGATAATTTTGCTATATTATCTGAATGTTTGTCAATATATTGTAAATAATTTATACCAATAAATTGTAGTAATTCTTGTCTTGTCATTTCAATAAAAGGCTTATCATTAACACACATTGTGGCTAACCTCAAACCCTGTTTTTGATACTCGCTTAACATTTATTCTTTGGCGGTTTTCTGTTTGCCAAATAAAATGTCCATAATGACCTTTAATAATTTTTGCGTCCTTAGCCAATATACATTTAACTTTACCATCAAACCACCAAACAGTACCAATAGTACTGAATGGTTTTTGCTTGGTCATATGGCTACAAATTACATCAGCATTTGAACGATATTTTCTCTCTGGAACGTGCATCTTAATATCTCCAAATAATTGTAACATGTTACAAATTTAAAAGTTTGGTGCTAGGTCGCCACACCTAGTAAATCGTAATGAGTCATTAACTCATTTTCCATAGCTCTATCAAAGCAAGTCTGTCTGCTATTGACTATTTATTTTTTACTATGCACAGAAGGCGTTTACTCGACACCTCTATTTCTCACACTATATACCCATTATACGCTGACTAGGTGCTATGTCAAGCCCTGAACATATCCTGAGTTTTAGTGTCCACAAAAACTGCATTACTAGAAACTTCATTAATATTAAAAAATGTATTGAAAGGCTTATCACCTCTCATTAGTCTATTTACCCTTGAACAATAGCTCATTATTTCATAGGGAAATAAACTTAATTGCCATGTTATACGTTTCATCATTATTTCCTCATTTTTTTACTGAGATTATAATTATAGGGTATTTGGTTGTTATGTCAAGTAAATTGTAACAAGTTACAAATTCTCATTATTATATTTATCATTACTAATTCTCATTATTATATATTTGTATATATATAATATAATAATGATAATAATTATAATAATAAAAAATTGTAACAAGTTACAAAATTAAAATTTAGACAAAAAAAAACCCACCAAAAAATGATGGGTTTTAATTTATCGAGCTACCTAACTAGCCTTTTTAAGCTTTTCTCCGTTTTCGTCTACTAGGAACATCTTGGTTAAATCTACACCACCAATTCCTAGGTGACCGAATAACAAGTTTAAAAATGTCCTGCGTGCATGTAATGCGTCAATCTTCTTAATATTGCCAACAATACTCAATGCACCTGCTAGAACGCTAGCCTTCACGTCAATTGGTCTAGTTTGTGTCTTAGCGCTTGCCTTTTTGTCTTTGCGGTTAGGACTGCGCTTAAATTTGCGTTCCGTCACTTTGATGAACTGACCGCCAATTTTAAAGCCTTCCTTACCGCGTGAGATACCCATAGCTCCAGCATCTCCAAAAAGGTCTTTAGATAGCCTGTTTATTAACGTGTTAAGAGATGTTAATGCCTTCTGTTTTACTTTCTCTTTGGCATCATCTAAATTTGATCCCGTCAACCCGTTATAACTACCGCTAGCT
>Ga0208793_1000622_pt1 | contig 23061 bp, 24 predicted proteins | sample 17_taG_FD_184092 | JGI IMG/M metagenome (GOLD analysis project Ga0208793, IMG submission 184092) | Marine viral communities from the Subarctic Pacific Ocean - 17_ETSP_OMZ_AT15314 metaG (SPAdes) (version 2) | ecosystem: Environmental > Aquatic > Marine > Oceanic | place: Pacific Ocean | collected...
TAACTCTACTTGATTATACACGCATGGCAGTCACATCTTTCGGTGCTGACTTTGTGTTTGTTGATCACGTACAACGTCTGGCTTACTTGTCTAACTCTGGTGTTGATGGTGCTACCAGTACTCTGACTACACTTGGGTCACGTATGGCACAGCTTGCCAAGGAGTTGAACATCGGTGTGGTATTTATATCACAGGTCAATGATGATGGACGCACAAAGTATGCAGCCTCTCTTGAAGAGGAAGCTATTATCTGTGTAAAGATCGAACGTGACACCGAGTCCGAGGATGAAATACTTCAGAACACTACTGAATTTATTGTTGACAAGAACCGTCCATTTGCTAAGTTGGGCAAGGCAGGTTCAGTCTACTATGATCCAGAGACTACGATCCTAACAGAAGAGATACCTTACGAGAGGAGTGATATAGCAGCATGATTGTATTTGATGTAGAAGCTGACGGACTACTTGATCAGGCTACAAAGATACACTGCTTATCCTATACCCATGATGGTAAAGACTATAAAACTTTGTTTGATTATTCTGATATGCGTGATCTTATACTCTCTCAGCGGGGGTTGGTTGGTCACAATATTATTAGATATGATGTACCACTTCTAGAAAAGATCTTGGGTATCAAGGTGACAGCACGTCTCTTTGACACACTACCTATGTCTTGGGTAATAAACTATGATCGACCTAAGCATGGCCTTGAGTCTTTCGGTGAGGACTTTGGTGTACCCAAACCTCAGATTGATGACTGGCAAAACTTAACTCAAGAGGAGTATGCACACAGATGTACCGAGGATGTAAAGATAAACTGGTTGCTATGGCAAGACCTGCTCAAAAGGTTTATGTTTATCTACAAAGACAAGGTACAGTTAGACAAGTTCTTCCGCTATCTGGAGTTCAAGATGGACTGTGCTTCAGTGGCTGAACGTATCGGATGGAAGTTGGACAAGGAGTTGGCACAGAGATGTGTGGACGATCTTACTCAACAGAAGTCTGAGAAAGAGGCAGAGCTTATTCAAGTTATGCCAAAGCGCAAGGTGACCACCAAGAAAACAAAACCAAAGAATTGTTTCAAGAAAGATGGTTCTCCATCTGCTCATGGACAACGTTGGTTTGACCTCCTACAAGAACACAACCTACCCATGCACTACGATGGTGAAGTAGAGGTTATCAAAGGTTGGGATCAACCTAACCCTAACTCTACTGATCAGGTCAAGGACTGGTTGTATTCTCTTGGTTGGGAACCTTGCACCTTTAAGTATGACAAGAACAAGGAGACTGGCGAAGAAAGAAAGATTCCTCAAGTCCGTAAGGATGGTGAACTAACTGACTCAGTAAAGCTGATTGCCGAAAGTAATCCTGCTGTTGAGGTTCTCGAAGGTTTGACTGTGATGCAACACAGACTTAAAATCTTTGAGGCATTCATCGAGTGTGAGCAGGGTGGCTATGTCCGTGCTGAGATTGATGGGCTTACCAACACCTTACGATTCAAACACAAGAAACCATTAGTGAACCTTCCTGGGGTAGACAGACCGTGGGGTAAAGAGATACGTGGCTGTTTAGTTGCTCCAGACGGTTACGTTCTTTGCGGTGCTGATATGACATCCCTTGAAGATACAACTAAGAGACACTACATGTATCCATACGATCCTAAGTATGTACACGAGATGTCTCAAGAAGGTTTTGACCCACACTTAGACTTGGCTAAACACGCAGGTGCTATCAAGCAGTCTGACATTGACGCTTACAATCAAGGTCAACGTCCAGAACTCAAGGCACTACGCAAGAACTACAAGGTTGTGAATTACTCTGCGACCTATGGAGTTGGTGCAGCTAAGTTATCTCGTACGACAGGTATGGCTATACCCCATGCTCAGTCATTGCTTGATGCTTATTGGAAACGTAACTGGTCAGTCAAAGCATTTGCTGAGGCACAGAAGGTACGTAAGATCAACGGCGAGATGTGGGTACAAAATCCTGTCAGTGGTTTCTGGCATTCGCTTCGTTATGAGAAGGATGTGTTCTCTACACTCAATCAATCCACTGGTGCTTATTGCTTTGACAAGTGGGTTGCGTATTACAGAACACGTAGACCAAACATCATCGGTCAGTTCCATGACGAGTCTATCAACCTAGTAAAGCAAGGAGAACAGAATGAGCATTCAGATGCATTGAACTGGGCTATTGAAAAACTTAATCAAGAGCTTAAATTAAATGTTGACTTGGGTATTGATATTCAATATGGTCAACGCTATAGTGACGTACACTAGTAATGGAGGGCCAAATGGCTACACGTAAAGTAAAACTAACTGGTATTGCCGAATGGGCAAAAGTATTTCCACAGAACCGTGACATGGAAGGTTTTGATGGAGCGTATAGAGAATGCAACGGTGCTTGCACAATCGACCTCATCCTTGATGATGACAACCTAGCCACACTGAAGGCTTCACGTTCTATGAAGCGGGGTACACCCGATCAGATGGGACGTGGTACTAAGGTGAAGTTAGTCCGTAAGTTTGACACTGGAAAGGATTGGGATAGTGGTGCACCTGTTGTTAAAAAGTCTGATGGTACTGATTGGGACTATGATCTTGATGGCACCATTGGTAACGGATCTACTGTAGAGGTTCTCCTCTCAGTCTACGATACTAAGATGAAGAGTATTGTAGGTACACGACTGGATGCGGTCACAGTTCTTGACCATGTTCAGTATGTTCCAGATACTGTTTCAGATGATGCTTCGCCATCTGTTGCAGCTGAAAATAATAACAGCGAAGTGTTGTTTTAACCTCCTCCCAAAACAACTAGTGGCCCCCTCACGGGGGCTACCTTTTAAGGAGATAACATGAAAAAGATTGATACATTAGTTGAAGACCTTGAGTCCGTGATCTACGGACAAGGCGGCTGGAACGGAACCATCGGTTCTATGCTAGGCAACAACATTGCGATGTCTGCCAACAAAAGATTTAGTAAGCCGCAAGAGCCTCGTGGGTATCTATCTCTTTCGTCTATTGGCACACCGTGTAAACGTAAGCTGTGGTACAAAGTAAACAAGCCAGGCTTTGGTGAACCACTCAGTGCTAACCTACTGCTCCGTTTCTTTTACGGAGATATGATCGAAGAACTTATACTCTCTATGGTGATAGCCTCTGGTCACAGCATGAAGGGTTCTCAGGATAGACTAAACGTTCATGGCATACGTGGTCACCGTGACTGTGTGATTGATGGTATGACTGTTGATGTAAAGTCTTGTAGCCCATATGCTTTCAAGAAGTTTAAAGATGGTACACTACGTGAGAACGATGCCTTTGGCTACATCAGTCAGCTTAGTTCTTATGTTTATGCAGGTAAGGATGACCCACTGGTTACAGACAAGACGCATGGTGCATTCCTTGCGATTGATAAAGTCAGTGGTGAGATATGCCTAGATGTGCATGACTTCACAGAAGACCTCAAGACTAAAGAGGAAGAGATGCTAGCAGCTAAAGAGTTAGTTGCAGGTGACATACCTACTGACCGTGTTCAACCTGTACCTGCAAGCAAGGCAAGTCCTAACACTAAGTTAGATAAGTCTTGTCAGTTCTGTGAGTATAAGAAAGTTTGCTGGCCTAACCTACGTATGTTCAAGTACTCTTATGGCATTGAGTACCTAGTACATGTAGAGAAAGAACCCAAGGTAGAAGAGGTGTTCGATGACACGGGCAGCTAAAGCGAAGGGACGTGGTGGACAAAATGAAATCAGGGACAAGCTATTAGAAACCTTTCCTGAGTTCGAGCCTGATGACATAAAGTCCACAACTATGGGGGACACTGGAGAAGATATCCAGCTGTCCCCTGCAGCTAGAAAAAAGATGCCTATTACTATTGAAGTAAAGCGTAGGAAGTCTGGTATGAAGATGGCCTATGATTATATTGAGCAAGCCAGTAAGCACGGTAAAGGAGAACCAGTTGTGTTCTTTCGTGCAGATAGAAAAGACTGGATCACAATGATTAGTGTAGATCATTACATGGAGTTGTTAAAGAAATGGAAATAAAAATCTGGGGAGTTACGGAAGGTCCAATAGCTATTGAAGAAGTTTCTGAGTTAGAACTTGAGATGGCACCTGATGGATCTAAGTATTTTATGGTGTGTAGAACAGAGATAGATGGTGTGGTTGGTGAAGATAACTTTTGGTTCGAAGACTTCGATGATGCTTATGAATGGAAGAAGCATTTTATGAAGAGCATTGACCCGATTGTAATTGACATGGATGGCACTAGTGCGTATAACTAGGGGTCTTTCGAATGAGGTTTGAGCTATCTATAAAAATTAAAGTAGACCCCGAGGCTAACTTTCTTGAGACCTTTGGGGATAACTCTGACGTAGTATCGGAACTAATCGAAGCCAGTCTATACGACATAGACGATGTAATTGTGGAAGAATGTGAGGTAAAAAGTGTTGAATGATTCGGACCTAGAAGCTTGGGAGTATTACAACGAAGCTTTCAAAGAACGTATGACTATGGATCAGTACCAAAGGGCAGCAGCTAAGACTGCTATCTACAACAGTACGCATAGTATATTATACCCCGCCCTTGGCCTAGCAGGTGAGGCAGGTGAAGTTGCAAACAAAGTTAAGAAGATGATTCGTGACAATAACTTTGATCGGCAGGGTATTGCTGCAGAGATCGGTGATGTGTTGTGGTACTTAGCTGCACTGTCCCGTGATCTTAACATTGACTTGCATGACATCGCTTTCGAAAACCTAGAGAAACTCTACGGTCGTAAAGCACGAGGTGCACTAAAAGGCTCAGGAGATAAACGATGAGTAATCAACTACCAACAGACTATCAATCTTTTATTCACAAGTCACGGTATGCAAAATACTTTGATGATAAAGGCCGTGAGAACTGGGATCAAACAGTTGAACGTTACATGGATAATGTTGTTGCCAAGGCTTTAACAGATGAATCGGGTTGGGATATTTACAATGATATCCAACAAGCTATCCTTGGCTTAGAGATCATGCCTTCTATGCGAGCTATGATGACAGCTGGCCCTGCTCTTGATCGTGATAATACTGCAGGTTACAACTGTTCATATCTCCCAGTAGATGATCCTAAAAGCTTCGACGAAGCGATGTACATCCTCCTCTGTGGCACGGGGGTTGGCTTCTCTGTAGAACGGCAGTACATCAGCAAGCTCCCAGAAGTACCACATCTGTTCGAGAGTGATACCACAGTCGTCGTGAAGGACAGTAAGGAAGGTTGGGCGAAAGCTTTCCGTCAAGTGTTAGCACTCCTATGGGCTGGTGAGATTCCTAAGTGGGATGTCTCTCGTGTACGTCCTGCAGGTGCAAGACTAAAAACGTTTGGTGGTAGAGCATCAGGCCCAGCACCTTTGGTTGAGTTGTTTAACTTTGCTGTGTCTACATTTAAGAATGCACAAGGTCGTAAGCTCTCAAGCATTGAGTGCCATGACCTGATGTGTTTCATCGGACAGATTGTTGTGGTTGGCGGTGTACGTCGATCAGCTATGATCTCTCTATCTAACCTAAGTGATGACCGTATGCGTCACGCTAAGTCTGGTCAGTGGTGGGAGACAGCAGCTCACCGTGCACTAGCTAACAACTCTGTATCTTATACAGAAAAGCCTGATGTAGAAACATTCATGCGTGAGTGGACAGCTTTGGTTGAATCCAAGTCAGGAGAACGAGGAGTATTCAATCGTGAAGCATCTAAGAAACAAGCTGCAAAATATGGTAGACGTGATAGTGATTACGAGTTTGGGACTAACCCTTGCAGTGAAATCATTCTTCGTCCGTATCAGTTCTGCAACCTTACCGAGTGTGTCGTACGGGCTACAGACACTATCGACGATTTGGAAAGAAAGGTCCGTCTGGCAACAATTCTGGGAACTATCCAATCCACCTACACAAAATTTCCGTATCTGCGAAAGGTGTGGAGAGACAACACTGAAGCCGAACGACTGCTTGGTGTGTCACTCACGGGCATAATGGATAACCCACTGCTGACTACAAAGAATAAAGGACTCAATGAAACTCTTGCGCACCTTCGTAAAGTGGCTGTTGATACTAATGCTGAGTTTGCTGATAAACTTGGTATCCCTGTATCTGCTGCTATCAGCTGCGTTAAGCCAAGCGGCACTGTCTCTCAGCTTGTGGATTCAGCATCTGGTATCCATGCTCGCCACTCACGGTTTTACGTTAGGACTGTACGAGGTGACAACAAAGACCCTCTTACTCAGTTCATGAAAGATCAAGGCATTCCCCATGAGCCATGTGTGTTCAAGGGTGATACCACTACAGTGTTTAGCTTCCCTCAGAAGTCACCTAACAAAGCTGTAACTCGTGATGATATGTCAGCTATCGAGCAGCTAGAAATGTGGCTGGCTTATCAACGTAATTGGTGTGAGCATAAACCATCGGTGACTATCTCAGTCCGTGACTCGGAGTGGCTAGACGTGGGTGCCTTTGTGTACAAACACTTTGATGAGATGTCTGGTGTGTCCTTCTTACCACACTCTGATCACACCTATCAGCAAGCACCCTATCAGGACTGCAGTGAACGTGAGTATAAAGAACTTTCAAAGCTGATGCCAAAGTCTATTGACTGGTCCCAGCTTTCAGAGTATGAACAAGAGGACAACACTGTGGCAATGCAAACTATGGCTTGCTCTGGTGACTCATGCGAAATCGTAGACCTAGTGTAGGGTCTACACCTTCACCCTGCGTAAAGGTCTGTCGGATAGAGGATGGATACTGCGCAGGGTGTTTACGAACCGTAGATGAGATACGTGACTGGATGATCATGTCTGACTACGAACAAAAGAAACTGTTGTACGAATTGAAATGGAGACAAGATGTACGTAATGATCACTCGTAATCAATGTAACTTTTGTGATCAAGCTAAGGCTTTATTGAAAGGGGCTAACTTACAATACACCGAATATAATATCCAATCTAAATCTAGTTCGTGGTTGCTTTATCTTTTGAAACGTTCTAGTATTACCACAGTACCTCAGATCTTTAGCCCTTCGGGGTCTCACATTGGTGGGTACACAGAACTTAAGGAGTACCTTGAACATGGGCAAGCCCGTCAGAAAAGCATTTAATAGAGCACTATACGAAGCGTACGATTCACAAGCAAAGGATGCTTTGACAGAGTACCTCACAAAGAAGGGGCATGTGCTAGTCAACACTGAAGAGAACTACAATGTAGACGTTGTATCTCAGAAGCATGGCTACACTTACTTCAATGAGGCTGAGGTTAAGGTAGCTTGGGATGGTGACTGGCCTACACACTGGATGGAGATACGTATTCCAGAACGTAAGCAACGTCTACTTGATAAGTATCAAGGTGAGAATGGTGTACTTAACTTCTATGTCTTTCGTAAAGACCTCAAGCAAGCTTGGCGTATCAGAGACTTCTTGTTGACTAAGGAAAGTCTTGGTGAAGCAAAGGGTAGATACATCAGACCAGGTGAGTTGTTCTTTCACATTCCATACACAGAAGCGGAGTTGATTATACTATGACAGATAACGTAAACAAGCCTCCTCATTATGGTCAAGGTGAGATTGAATGTATTGATTACATCAAAGACATCTTGACAGATGATGAGCTTATCGGTTATTATCGGGGTAACGTTGCTAAGTACTTACATCGGTGGCGTTATAAAAATGGTCTAGAGGATTTGAAGAAAGCAAGATGGTACCTAGAAGCACTTATACAGCATCAAAGCAAAAGATGAAACCATTCAATGAGGGCTACCAAGCCTTCCTCAAAGGTGACTTGGGTAATCCCTACCAAGTTAATACAAAAGATAGTAGGGATTGGGAGATGGGTTTTAATAAAGCCTATTTCAAAAACAAGGAGCTGATAATTGAAAGAGAGCTTAGAGAAAGAAGCAAAAAAGTTTACTCAGCAAAAGCGTAAAGCTCCAACAACACAAAGCCTGACTGCAAGAATCTACTTGGCGGGTCAGGCTTTGAGTGGTCTATTGGCTGGTGGCAGGTCGAGTAACAATATGCAGGAAATAAAACGGCAAGCATATGATTGGGCAGACTATATGCTAGATGATGATACATAAAAAGAGGGGGCTTGATGCCCCCTTTTATTTTATCTACCGTATTGTCTTGCTCCAACCTCCGCAGGAACCTTGAGCATTTCTATCTGCTCTACTGTAGAGAGATATTCCTTAAGGACATACAGTTCTGCCCTAGTCATATCCCCAATCTCACCATCAAAGTTTAATTCTTCAATAGCATCGTCTAGTTTTTTATTGTTGTATTTACCTGATAATTCATACTGCAGGTCGATAGTATCGAGTGGACCTGAGTACTGCAGATACAAGAAGCTCTTAGCTAACTCTTGAGCTTCAGGCAGTATCTCCTTTTTCCAATACAGTCTCTGTCTATCAAGAGGCATGTTTCTAAATGCCTTACTATCCATCAAGGCAGATGCCTTAGCTTCAATAACATCAAACAGAATACCGTTGTATTCGTTAGCAGCTTCAGGTACTTTTGTTCTGATTTGTCTAGCAGCATTGATATCAAACTGCTCATAGCCTAGCATGTTCATAACACGTTGGGTATCAGTAAGCCTGATAGATCTTACACCTAATGACTTTGTAGATGTAATATCAGCTTCTCCTGTTGCTGCTTGCTTAAGTGTCTCACCGACTGGTTCACCAGTAAACAGTGGAATAATATTGTCAACATAACGAACAGAGTCATTGTAGAGTTTGTTTCCCTGATAACGATCAATAGGTCTTGCTTCTTCACCTCTAGCAATACCAGCCAATGTGTTGAGAGGTTCGATAAAACGTGTAGCTGCAGAGGCTACCTGTGAACCTACACCTCCCATAGATTTGCCAAAGGCTCTCCACATTTCTTTCATATCACCCTGAAGCATATAGAAACCAATACCTGCAACATCCTGTTGAGTTTGATCTAGGTTTCTAAGGACACCTTCAAGTGTAAAGTCTCTAGCTACTTGAGCGAGAAGTTCTGCAGGTGGTTCTTCTCCATCCATCCAGTAAGATGCAACTCTTGCAGCAGCTTTGAATGCTGAGACTGGGTAATCGTACTGACGTGTAACAACTTCACCACCGATAGATTCTTGATAGAGGCCCAGTCCATTCTTGCGGTTTTCACTTTCTTCCATAACTAATGTAGAAGTGTAACCCCAAGATACGGTTGCTCTAGTAAAGAGTTCTCCATAACTTTTATTAGAATATTTACCTGCAGCTTTACCTGCAATAGCAAGTCCAGAAGCTTGTAGGCCAAAGTCCACTGTGTTGTTAAAGAACCTACCGAACGGAATAAGTAAACCAACCCCAGGGATATTTCTAGCATCTTCAATTACTGCAGCAACTTCACCAACAAGCCCTGGTCCTTTGTAGGATTTACTAAAAATAGATTCCAGTGTTTTATCTACAGCTTTAGCTTCTATCTGAGCATACTCTTTTGTAGCCATAAACTTTGCTGCATCTTCCCAGTTGTAAAAGTCTGACCAACCTTTACCAGTAACCAGTCTAAGTTCTTTATCCATTTGAAAGATAAACTCTTGAGACTTAGTGAAGCTGTCCTGTGCTTTAACAAATGATAACGTTTGAATAAAGTCTACAATACCATCTGTACCTTCACCTATAAGTTTTTGGTTAGGGGTAAACTTACCGTCTGTAACTAACCGTGTTACATTATCAATGCCACCTGGCAATGTACTTGCTAATGTTTGTAGTGCCTCAGTGTTACGTGTAAGTGCAGACTCGAATGCAGCATGAGTCATATCAGGGTCAAGCAGCAATCTCATACGAAATGCATTAGACTCGAAGAGTGTTCTAGCAATCTTGTAAGATTTCTCTCCAGCCTTTTCCATACCAATAGCTTTGGCAAGTGTACCCCTACCTGCGTGTAGGGTCATCAGTGCCATATCAGAAACAGTATTAAGACCTGCATTAGCACCCCAACCAATCATGTTAAGTGCACTGGTTGATGGGTTAGACACAAGCAATCTAATCAATCTGTTCTGATTGTTACGAACAAACTCTGGTAACTGTTCTGAAAGACGTGTTGCATAAGGATCATCAGGCTTCTTCAAGAACCCTAGGTCTAATGCAGTATCAATCATCTCTGCAATCTCTAGGTCTTTAGCAGACAGACCATTAAGCTTTGCACCTTGTGATGCAGCATTAAGTACTCTAGCAGCACCATTCATCTTAGCTGCAAAAGTATCTGCAAACTCTTCAACTGTCAGGGTCTTAGCTTGCTTTAACTTATTGCCTGTAGACTTCTCAAAAGCTTTGATAAACTGTTTGATCTCTGCTGGGTCTGACTGCTTAATCATGTCAGCCATCCAGTTGCTATACAGATCACCATCACCACGTCTGGTAAATCTTAGACCACGTTCTTGAGCTATCTGAGCCATACCTTTCAGTACAACATTACCTTCGTCGTCAACGTGACCTAGCAATAGGTCAACAAAGAAGTCAGTGTCTAGATCTTTAAGTTCTACACCACCCTTAACTTTGTTCTTCCAACTACCAGTCTTTGGAACTAAGGCATTTGTGTACTCTTCAATGGACTTGGCAATATCAACCAGCATACCTTTAGCATCTGGCTCTTTTACAGTAACAGATGGTGCAGCTACATCAGAGCTACCACGAAGTACGACTTTACCTGCTTGCACTGCACCAATAGCAGTGGCACCCAGTGCTGCAATACCCATAGCAAACTTGTCGTAGTCATCACGTACACCTAGTTCTATTAGTCCGTCTTGATATAGGTATTCCATACCAACACTTACAGCAGCTTCAATGCTAGTGACTGTTGCAATCTCAGCTAGTGCACCTTTCTGTGCTAGACGCTTAAGACCTTTAGAACCTAGTAGTTGAGCTGAGTAATTTTTAACTTGATTAGTTGTAATCTTACCTGCTTCATCTACAGCTTTTATGAAAACTTTTTTACCAGTTTCTGCTACAACTTTAGGGGTTGCACCTGCTGCTTGTTTCTTAGCCATCTCACGTAGTGCTACTTTCTTAGCACTCTGAGTTCCTAAACGAACAGCACCACCACCAATAAACTTACCGATGAGGCCACCAGCTAGGTTGATTGGGTCTAGCAATGCTGTACGAACGTAGTCACCAGTACCCCTGACCTTTTCACCTAGCGTAGTTTCACCTGAGTACAGACCTGCCATGTTTTCAAAGAGAGCTGCAGCAGCAGCTGCATTGACAGTCTTATCTTGATCATCTTTGATGTCGTTAAGGTAGTCCATCTCAGATAATCCACGTACTGTATTACCTGCAGACACACCACGGCGATTGTCTAGAAAATCATCTACAATCTTTTCACGACTAAGTCCCTCTACGGACTGTAGCCCATAGCGGTCGAGCATGTAGTTGTTGATGATGGTAAACATCCTATCATCCTCAACCATTTCATTTTCTGTATAGGTTCCTGGCTCAGGTAGAGCAGGTTGCTGCACAGATGATGCATCAAATTGATCAAAGAAGTTACCTGCTGGTTCTTCCTGTGGATCGAATTGATCAAAAAAGTTTGTCATTATAGATACTCGTCAGCAGATCCTGGTCCATATTTCAGCTCAAAGTCTGCCTTTAAGCTGGGATTATTTTGAAGTGCAGCAATAGCCTCAGCTGAAGGCGTTGGGTATGTCGTTTCGTTTTGCGGTACTGAGGTTGCAATGTAAGGTTTAATCAGAAAGTTATTGGACAGTCCACGATAAGCCGATGGATTTTCTTCTTCAAGACTTGTAATAAATTCTGATGTGATAAACGTAGATAGTAAATAATCTCTTGCATCAGCTTTCTGACCTGGGTCAGAAGAGTTTAAGTTATTTAGTGCATTCTGTGTCTGAACTCTGTTAGGATCATTTTCTAAACCTGCACGAGCAGTTCTAATCACGTTTTGTAAGACACCCTCAAACTGTTTTTCTCTTGCAGCAAAGTCAGTTTTTTGGATAGCTTCTGGTTGTATATCAACAAATACAGTACGACCACCTTTAGTGGTCATATCTGTAATTCTTTTAGCCAGCTTATAGTATTCTTCTTTATTTGTAAGATCAACAACATCAAACTCTTTAAACAAATCAATCTTATCATCCACTGATGTAGGAGCTTGGATGATACTAATCATTGTAGGTAAATCTTGAAGGTTAATAACCCTGTCGTAGTTAGTAGCTTGATCTTCAATAAAATCTAAAACATCTTTAGCAGCATACGGATCATCCAAGATATTGTTTAGATAGTTTAAAGTATCTTCATCTTCAATGCCAGAATTATCAATACGTTGCTGTAGTTTTAATGCAGACTCTGCTGCAGTTTGTGTATCTTTAGATTTACCAGTGCCAGTTGATCCACCACCTTTAATGTAAAGACCTAGAAGAGCATCCTCTCTGCTACGAATAAGTTCATCTTCTTTTGCCTTAGCTGCATCAGCTTTGTCTAACCAATTAAGAACACCTACTGGATTAATTGCCATAGTTATACCCTCGCCATTAGGCCAGTTTTAGCTGGCTCTTCTTGTACCATCTCTGGCTCTTCTGGTTCCATCTCTGGTTCCATTGTAGGTTCTGGCATAGGTGTTGCCATACCCTTTTCTTCTTTAAGCTTATCCAACATCTTTTTAGCACGGGCTGAATCTCTGCGATAGTTGATAACTTCTTCAGCTTCTTTATCTTCAAAGCCCTCATTAAAGTCTAAGTCCATTGCCTCTGCAAAACCCTTTATGTGTTCGTGTATTACAGGTGCAATAATAAGACTTACATCTAATGAGTGTATACCTGCAACAACACCACTACGAAGTACACCCTGAACCAAAGTCTTTAGGTCTACACCCATCTCTAAGAAGTATAGTACATCTTCCATAGCACCTTGTTTACTAAGGTTGTCCAGATGCATATCTAATGCTTCGATCGGATCAGCAGTTTCTGGGGGTCTTTCATAAGCAGCATTTTTAGGGGAGTCAGTTAGAGACTGGCCTGGGATTGGTGCGTCAAAAGTTCTCATAAGTTATACCCCTGTGTAAATAGATCGGCCTCTGCTTGCCTACGTTTAGTTAGTCCAGGAAGTACTTTACCACCGGCCCTATTATATTCTAAAATCATTTCAGAGATTTCTTCATCTCCTCTAAGACCACCTTCATCACCCTTAAGTAGTTTATTAAAGTTACCTTGACCTAGATTAAAGGTAAAGCTAGTTAAAGCATCAATTTGATTATCAGACCAGTCGTATCCAAACTCTTTAGCTGCCTCTAGTACAACAGTTTTAGCTTTCATAACCTCTTTAGACAACTCTTTCATTGCCTCTTCTCTGGTTATGGTTTGATTTTTGCTTGAAGCAGGTGTACCAAAACCAATAGTCAACTGTCCATAGTCATCGTAGGCTCTCTCTTTAAAACCCTCAAATCCTGCAATAAAGCTGATGATGTCTCCAGACATATTAATATCAGGATCTTCTGTAGGTGGTTCTATATCACCTGTTACAGGGTCTTGCTCTATGCCATATTCTTTTAACTTTTCTTTTAAAGTGTCATTACTTTCTTTTACTTTCTTAAACCTATTAAGGATACGTTCTTCTGTGGACTGTGGTCCATCAAGCTTTTCTCCTAAAGCATCTATAGAAGATGCAACACCAAGACCTCTGCTTTGCCTAGCATCCCTAGCTGCCTTATAAGTTTTAGTTCCACCTTCTTGTAAGGCTTGAACTAGTGTCTGGTAGTTTGGTCCGTAATTAAAACTCATAACCTATTTTCCTTTAATTAAAATATTCCGCCAAACAATCCATCAGGATCTGAGCCAAAGAAGAATCTAAACAACAGTTCTGATCCAGCTTCTGCTTTTCTTTCAGCTAGTTGCTTTTCCACTTGTTCAAGTTTCTTATCCCCTAGAAGTAGATTAAGTGATCTATCAAGTGCAGACTGTTGTGCAGTAAATGCATACGACATAATATCACGTTCACGCTGCCAGATCTGGTCTAGGTTGGTAGAGGTAAGAGCATTAATAGTTTTAGCAAAGTCCATGTTGCTTTCGTTTTGAGCAGCAGTGTTTAACGTTGCAATGTTCTGCCTCCACTGAGCATTAGCCTGTGCAACTACAAGACCATTCTGTGCATTAAACATGTCACGTTGTTGCTGCATCTCAGAGTTAAATTGTCTCATAGCATTGGTTGTGTTTACGTTAAACTGATCCATAGCATTTTGTTGAGACGCATTAAATTGTCCAACTTGTGAGGTAAGGTTTGCAAAGAACTGGTTAGTCTGATTCTCACTTGTAGCATTAAATTGTGCAGCAGCATTCTCAGCAGCTTGATCAGTAAACAGTGCTTGAATATTTTGTTGTGCTTTAAACAAAGCTGTCTGTTGTAAGTTTGACAGATTGGCCATGTCCATTTGCAAGAAGTTCTGAGCATTTTGTACTGCAGCTTGTTGACGATTGCTTAAGTTAGCCATATCCATATTAGCTAGTGCAGCAGCTTCAGCCATTACCATAGCTTGTTTGTTGGATAAGTTTTGCAAGTTCATTGTATTAGCAGCACGAGAATTTTCTAATGCAATGTTTTGCTCTGCAGTAAAGTTCATATTGGCAATGTCACCAATACGAGCTGAGTTCTGCACACGTGCTTGGAATGCTTGATCAAACTCTTGACCTAGGAACTGTGCCCTTTGTTGTGCTGCAAGCATAGCACGTTGTTGTCTGTTTGACAAGTTCTGTGATTCAAATTGTGCTTGTGTTTGTGCATCCATCTGTGCGATAGGTAATGCAGCTTCCATTGCAGCTTGAATAACAGCTTGACCTGCCATAGAGGAAGCACCTAAGCCACGTGCAGAAAGTTTAGCCATAGCATTACGCATAGAACCTGCAGCCCAAGGGGGTGTATTACCATCCTCAAACTGTTGCATAAGACCTTCTAGCTGACCTGCTACTGTGGCTTTTTGTGAAGGCTCTGCAGTAGCTGCTTCGATTTGCTCAGTAAACTCTGCAGCTTTCTGTGCATCAGCTGCACCAGAAATAAGTTCACCATCTTGGATCTCCCTTTGTACAGGGTTATCCATCATGATAGCTGTACCTTGTTCAGCTTTTAGTTGAGATACAGAAGAGGTTTCTTGTTGTGCAGCATCTACTTGAGATTGTTCACCAAGTGTTCCTGTTACACCAGTAAGTCCTTCAGTTACCTGCTGTACACCTGTACCAACTGTAGCAGGGTCTACAGTAGATGTTGGGGCAACTTGTGGTTGGGCTACCTGCGCAGCTGTACCTACAGTAGCAACGTCAGCATAAGGAGCTGTCCCTGCAGTTTGACCTGCAGTCTCTCCGATAAAATCTGCACCATCAGGTGTAATCTGAGCAACGTTAGATTGTATAGGTTGCATAGTTTGATTGATCAGATTTTGCTGCATACCTTGAAAATCTTCAAGAGAAGTTCCAACAACACCCTGATTTGCACCAACTCTTTTTTGTGCCATACCTGCCATAGCTTGTTGATACTTACCCATACGAGCAGCTGCTGCAGGATTAGCAGATAAGAAGTTTGTAAGCTGAGAAGCTGGGCCATCAAAGCCTAGGAATTTTTTAGCTAGTTTTACATCAGGTCCATCTTCTGATACTGATCCACCTTCCGCTTGACCTTGTACAGCAGAATAACCTGGAGGTACATAGGTAAGAGGATTACCTGATCCATCAACAGTAACTGTTATCTGCTGCCCAAACTGGTTACGATAAGTACGTTGACCACCGAAACCTTGTTGAGATTGTGACGTCAAATTCTGTAGGGTAGTCCCAGTATAGTTATCCATAGTCGTAACACTTGGGGGTGTTGCAGTTAAACCCGCAGTTTGTAGTGGTACAGAAGTATCACCAGTTGTTGGATAGGTACCTTGATCAGTTTGAAAAGGCTCCGTAGTAGTAGTAGTTGCAGTCGGTACAAAAGGTTCAAAGGTCGATGTACCTCCTTTAAAGGTTGTGTCTGTAGCAGTACCTGTAGTGGTACCTGTAGTGGTACCTGTAGTATCTGTAGTTTCACTACCTTCATCTCCAGTAATGGTTTGACCTGTTACACCTAGATTACCATCACCTTTACCAAACTCTTGTGCAGACTTGTCTAGCTTACTAAACCATTCACCGTAGGACTCTGTACTCTGTGTAATTGTAGGTACAAAAGTGGTAAGGTCAGGCATTTCGGGTTGATACCAATTCTTACCTTCTGTTGATATACCTTGTTCTTGTGCAGCTGTACCCCAAGAAGCGTATATATCCTTGAGAGTTTGCTGTCTTTTCGCCATATCATCACGAACAAACTGATTAAACTCTTCATCAGTTTTTAGACCACGAGACTGCATTATATACTGCTTTTCGTTAGAAGTAAAGTTTTGACTTCTTTCTGCAGAACGCATAGCTAGGTTTAGTTTGTTTGCCTCACTACCCCAAGATTTGTTTACGTCAGCATAAGAACCGCTGGACATAATTGCACCATTAGGCGCAACCAAATTCGCAGTACCGTCTGCATTTCCAGAGATTCTATAAGAGCCTTGCCCTATACGAATAGAACGTACAGTTAACCAAGAATTATACTGATCATCCGTATTAAAATCTTCTCTTGTACGCCCGTCTTGTATAAAGTCGTTGTATTTATTTGCAGCATGATACTGTCTACTAGCGGCTTGTAAACCTTCTTGTCCCTCACCAAAATAGCTATAAGTACCGTCAGCATACTTAACAGCATATTGACCAGCACCTTCACCACTGTTAACCTTAACAACTGTTCCAGCGTCCTTTAGTAAAGAAGGGTCTACTTCTTTTTTAGGATTCTCTTTGTACTCATTTAAAACTTTAGTAGAACCATCAGGATAAGTAACAGTACCTAGTCTTTTACCATAAGCATTGGAAGCAGAATTAAGAAGCGTTTCTACATCTGAACCACTAATAGTGTGTCCTGTACCTATGGTAACAGTACCATTTGCATTTACTCTGACAGCTAATTCGCCTTGTTCCATTGCCATAGTTTAATTCCTTACTTACTCATTGTCATCCACACTGCACCAGCTATAAATGTCAGTACGGCGACAGTGACTAATTTTGTTATTGTTGACCAGATCGACTTACGAGTGTCACGCCAAGCTTCTATCAAGCTACGCATCTCTGTAATATCTTTATGTGCATCATCATCAAGTAGACCAATAGAACGTAGGGCTTCTTTAGCTCCACGTCTAGCTGCACGATCCAGCATAGCTTCTAACTCATCTGGGGAAAGTTTTACTTCACTCATAGTTTAACTCATAAATGCTAAAATGTCAAGTTATTTATGGCTTTGTAGGCCAGTCATCATCAGATAAGTTAGGCCAATTAGTATGTGAAGTAATATCACGTAAAGCCTGACGATATGTAGTCATCTCAGCAGAGAGTGTCATATCTGATAGTGCTAAGTAATCTGTAGCAGCTAGTAGTTCGTTACGTTTAGCACGGTTTGTCTCAGCCGTATCCGCATCCTGTTCTGCAATTTCTTCAGCAGTCAGATCAACGACAGTGCGTGTCAGCACCCAGTCATTGCCATAGATAGGTGTGCCGACTAGATCAGTGTTGACCTCATTTGTGATGGGATGAGTCGCATCTTCTTCAGTCATCAGGCGCACAACATTGCGTGTAGGTGTTGTCGCTGTTGTGACCTTCTGTGTCAGCGGGTCATAGTCTGGCATTGCTTCTGTTGTGACAGGGCGCATACCATATCTACGCATAATCTCTACTGGGATATTGCGTGGGAATGATACGTTTGGATTGTCACGGCGTAGCTGGCCCGTTGAATACGGATACTTGGCTACTGCCCCGTTTGTTATCTTAACGTAAGACATTGTGGTTTTCTCCTTTGGTTAGGCTAGGACTATTGCACCAGCACTTAAGAGGTTAGTGCTATCAGAAAGCGCATCTAGTTCTACTAGGCTTGATGTGTCTGTTGTGTCAAAAGACTTTAAGTTACTGTTATAAGATACATAAAGCGTACTGGTTGCATCATCGTGTGCTGCATAGGCGTTGCTTGCCGTAATGTTTTGGTAGCTTATTTCCGTCATATTTGATGGATCACTTACGTCTATCATTGTAATTGGGCCAGTGTTTGACGGGACAAACAAGACAGACCTAGTTAAGTCTATTGCAGGTGACCAACATTCAGATTGGCCGCTTGGATTTATAGTGTCTAAAACGGACATGCTAGAGGGGCTTGTAATATCTACAGATGTAACGCCATCTTTTTTTGATACATATAGCTTACCATTAGCAAAATCAGGTACAGAGAAAGTTGCTTCATCTAGCGTTGTTGTATTTTGCAAGAACTGAAGCCCTGTTGGGCTTGATGCAGTGGATACATCTATTGAAATAACTCTGTCTGTGCTACGACTTAGCATGTATGCAGTATCTGTATCCGCATCAAATTCAACAGCCCTCAACTGCACAAAAGAGGCTGTATTGCGGTATGTTCCAACTACAGACGGACTACTTAAATTTGATATATCAACCACGTTAAATTGATAGCGGTCTTCCGCTGTTACATAAGCGACTTGCTCAGTTGGATTAACCTTAACTCCACGACAGTCATCAAGATTTGTGTTATCTTGAAGGCTTCCTGTAATGGACATATTTGCTGGGTCACTAATATCAACAGTAATAATTCTATTCTGCTTGCTTACTAAAACTGCGGCATTTCTCTCTGTGTCTAAATCTATTGCCACAACATCGTTTAGAGTTGTACCGTTATAAAGACTGCCTAGAACTGTTATATTTGATGGGTCAGTAATATCTAAGGCAGTAATCCTAGCAGACCCTTGAGTAACAACATATGCCCTTGTTTTGGGCGCAGCAGCACCCCCAGCACCACTACCCAAGCCCATCATCATTGCTAAGTTGCTCATGCTACTGCGTCCCCTGCTTGCTTGGCGTAATACGTTGTGCCGCCATCGGTTGTTACGAATACATAAAGGTCTTTCTCACCTGCCGCTGGTGCATCTGGTGCTGTTGCTTCACTCCACTTTACGCTGCTAGGCCATGCGACTGTGGCGGCTGCAGTAGAAGAAAATGTATATTGATAAATAGTGTCACTACCACTGTCTGCATAATACAAATACTCACCATCTGAACCTGTTGCAATTCCTGTTGGTGTAGTACCCTGACTACTAATAGAAAATACCTGACTTTGATAAGATGCTGTGGAAACATCCCAAGCAGTGGATAAAGAGTAACGATACAACCTATCACTCTGAGAACCAAGAAAAAACATCTCAGTACCATCAGAGTTAAACACAACTCCAATTTCTACTGAGTCCTGTAGACTTAGTTGATACTTTTTACTGGTGTTATGAGAAGCTGTTGATAAATCCCAAGCTGTAGTCATATCATACTGATAGACGTAACCTGATGTATTACCTGTCATATAAAATGAAGTACCATCAGGTTTAAAAAATACATTCATAGGAACAGCATCTTCACTAGATAAATCGACAGTATTTAAACCTGATTGAGTTGCTACGCTACTTACATCCCAAGCAGTATTTAAGTCGTACTCATTTAGTCTGTCGGCTCCATAACCACCAGCATACATCTTAGTACCATCGTCGTTAAATGCCAACAAAGAAATGTTAGTGTCCAAAAGCTGTACACCACTTGTTGCGCCAGTCTTTGTAGACACATCCCAAGGTGTAGTTAAGGCATACTGGTAGACATAGTTATAGCCGCTGCCAACAAAAAACAATTTAGTACCGTCTGACTTAAAAGCTATACCTCTTGGACTAGGTTCTTGTGAAGCTACGTTCAAACTTATATTAGCATAACTTAATGCGTCCCAGTCGTACCCGTTAGTAACATCAGCACCCGTCACCTCTAACGCAAAGCTGCCAGCAGTGCCTGACGCTGGTGGGTTGCTGAAGGTAAACGTAGTGTTAGCCGATAGCGTCTTGGTGAAGTAGCTGCCCAGCGACATATCCACATCACTAGCTGCTACGGCTGTGCTATTCTGCAAGTACCGCTTGGCACTCAGTCCGTTCTTAATCTTAAATGCTTTATCATTCGCCATGTTTCACATCTCCACTTAGCTGAATGCGTCACCAGACTGAACGCCGATATATGTCGTACCGCCATCGTCTGTCGTAATTGTGTATATGTCTTTCTCACCAGCGTCAGGGCTATCAGGTGCAGTACCGCCAGCCCACTGTATGTCTGCATCCCATGTTATTGTGATGGCTGATGATGTAGAGTATTGATATACTGCATCTGTAGCATAACCTGTTATATACATTTTAGTACCATCATCTTTAAAAAAGATACCTGTAGGAGTAGAGTCTTGAGAACTTACACTAAAAACTCTTACGTGAGATAAGGTACTAATATCCCAAGCTGTGCTTAAACTAAATTCGTTTACTTCATCTCCAGTTGTACCTATAACAAATACTTTAGTGCCATCTGTACTAAAATATAAATTCCATGGTGCGCTTTCATAAGATGAAATACTGCTAGATTTTTGATTAAAAGATGCTGTTGATATATCCCATGCAGTTGTCATGTCAAACTCATTTATATCAGTACCTGACTGTCCCATCATATAAAATTTAGTTCCGTCATATTTAAAGAAAATACCTGCTACTGCAGTGTCTTCCCCTGAACCTGCTGTTACATTATCAAAACTAGCTGTACTTACATCCCATGCAGTGCTTAAAGAATATTGGTTTATATCATCTCCTGTAGCTCCACTAATATACATTTTAGTACCATCAGTTTTAAATGATATACCTGATGGATTAGTCTCTTGTGAAGAAACACTAAACTGAGTTGCGTAACTAGCTGTAGAAATATCCCATGCAGTGCTTAATGAGTATTGATAAACACTATCTCCTCCAGAACCTACCATATACATATCTAAACCATTATCTCTTATATATATTTGTCTTGGAGTAGCATCATTTGAACTAAAACTAAAAGTTTTGCTATCATAAGCTGCTGCACTTAAATCAAAACCTAAATTATTACCCGTCACCTCTAGCTGAAACGACTGCACATCCCCAGCATTGCTGAAGGTGTACTCTACGTCTGCGCTGGGCGTGTCTATGAAGTAGTTGCCAGTGGATAGATCAAAGCTGCCTGTCGTAACTGTGCTGCCAAAAGTGTATTGATATACATTGCCCAATCTTGATTGGTACAATTTAGTGCCATCTGTCTTAAATACAAAATTATTTGTGTCTGTAATAGCAGACAAACCCCCTATACTGCTTACGTTGTCATAGCTTGCTGTTGATAAATCCCAAGCAGTGCTAAGTGAATACTGATATATATCATCAGCATTAACACCAAACATCTTTGTACCGTCAGAATTAAATTGAACATACCAACCATCATCAGGTGTTTGACCACTAACTGCAAACGACACACTGTCATATGATGCTGTAGAGATGTCCCATGCTGTAGACATTGTATATTGATACATTGGGCTGTCATTGTCGGAGACATAAATTTTTGTACCGTCTGAGCTAATAGTAAAATCATACGAAGTACCAGTCTGACTTCCGTAATATAAACTGTTTCCAGTAGCACTTGTAGTAGATAAGTCCCATGCGGTGCTTAATGTGTGCTCATACACTCTGTCATCTTCATAAGCCTGTATATACAGCCGTGTGCCATCAGACTTAAATTGAAGGCCGTAACCAAAGGAAATATTTCCGTTTGAATAACTTACACTATCATAACTTGCCGTTGAAATATCCCAAGCAGTAGACAACGAATACTGAAAAACATCACCCGCACCTGTAGAAGAAGCGGATGTAACGTACATTTTTGTACCGTCTGTTTTAAATGCTACACCAGCGGCATATGCTATCTCTGATGAAACGTCTGCTGACTTACTATCGTAAGAAAGAGAGGAAATATTATAACTATCTACATAACTCCCCGCACTTGCAGCATCGCCCAGCGTGACCTTAGTAGCACCGCCAACCTCAACAGCATTCTTTACGATGAAATCCTTGTCGTTAGCCATTATGCCGCCCCATCTATTGCTATTGCTGCTTGGTAAGTCGTGCCACCGTCACGGGTGCTGAATGTTAGTACATCTGTTTCACCTATGGCTGGACTATCTGGTGCAGTGCCACCGCCAAACTGTAGGGTGCTATCGTAGGTGACTGTGTAGGCTGATGATGTAGAGTATTGATAAATAGTATCATTAGTGCTACCTGTTACATACATTTTAGTACCATCATCTTTAAAGACTGCAACATAAGGGTTAGTCTCTTGACTTGATACATCAAATTCTTGTACATAAGAAAGAGTAGAAACATCCCAAGCAGTACTTAAGCTATACTCTGTTACGACATCTGTGGAGTTATTAGGAATAAAAACTTTAAGTCCATCTGAAGTGAAAAATGGTTGTCTTGGACTGGCAACTATAGACGGTGAATATTGATTAAATGTAGCTGTAGATAAGTCCCAAGCCGTACTTAAGTTGTACTCTACAAGTTTATCATTTTCATCACCTGAGAAATACATCTTAGTACCATCTGGCTTAAAGAATAGACCAAAAGGAATATTATCTACAGTAGAAACATCTAAGGTATGTGTAATGCTTCCTGTAGATATATTCCAAGCAGTAGTTAGAGTATGTTCATATATGTTATCACCACCGTATCCAGCAATATACATTTTAGTGCCATCATCCTTAAAGAAAATACCTGAAGGTATAGTCTCGGCTAGAGCAAGAACTCTTACATAAGTTAGTGTACTTAAATCCCAAGCAGTGCTTAATGTATACTGATTTACTTCATCTGCACTAGCCCCAACCATAAACATTTGGGTTCCATCATCAGTAAAATATAAACCCATCGGACTGTTATTCTGACTAGCAAGACTTGTACTCACACTATCATAAGCCGCACTGCTTAGGTCATACCCATTTACCGCCCCATCCAACAACAACGTAGCCTGACTAACAGTCCCACTTGCCGCAGGGTTGCTTAGGCCAACCTGAATGTCAGACGTTGGGGTGATCTCAAAGACTGAACCTGTGGATAGGT
>Ga0208793_1000624_pt1 | contig 22981 bp, 25 predicted proteins | sample 17_taG_FD_184092 | JGI IMG/M metagenome (GOLD analysis project Ga0208793, IMG submission 184092) | Marine viral communities from the Subarctic Pacific Ocean - 17_ETSP_OMZ_AT15314 metaG (SPAdes) (version 2) | ecosystem: Environmental > Aquatic > Marine > Oceanic | place: Pacific Ocean | collected...
AAACAGCACTATTTCTAGTGATAATCCACCACCACCCTTGCGCACCACCCGATGTATTAAATCCATGCACAAGGTAAGCAGCGCCGATGCCATTATCAGGACATATTGTTGTCACATAAGTTGTTGTTACATCAATATTGCCTCTTTGGAAAAAGCGTACACCACCATCCCCATTCGACAGCACGATGTTGTTGCTTGAGGTGCGGATGTCTAAGCCGTTTTGGTTGCCGTCAAAAGCACCAAGGATAGTGTTAGCATCGCCTGTTGTCATGGATTGACCAGAGCCTAATATGCCATTCCTAGCACCTACAAAAGTATTTCGGCTTCCTGACGACTGATAACCAGCGGCAAACCCCACAAAGGTGTTATTTTCACCACTACTGTTATTGTAACCTGCTGTTGAACCAAGAAAACTGTTATAATCTCCCGCTTGGTGAGAAAACCCAGCGTCACGCCCAACTCCGATGTTGTTGTTTGCGGTACGGGTTGCGTTTAACGCATTTACGCCAACGGCGGTGTTATTTATACCTGTTGATAACCCAGCAGAGCCAACCATAGCATAAGCACCGATAGCCGTATTGTCAGTTCCAGTTTGATAATATCCAGCATCTCGTCCTACATAGACTAAATCATCTGCGCTGATACTTGTATAACCTGCGTAAGCTCCGACTATAGTGCTGCGCCGACCCGTTGTGTTAGCTTGAAAAGCATTCGCCCCAACGGCTACGTTATCATTACCAGTCGCCGTACCAGAGCCTCGATTCGACCTCATCGCCGCATAGCCAATAGCAGTGTTGTTGTCAGCGTCTGAGTTTCCATTTGACCCAAGCAACGCATCGCTGCCTAAAGAGGTATTATAACTTCCTGTTTGGTGGTAGTTTGCGTTGTAGCCAATAGATGTATTGTTATTTCCTGTTTGGTTAGTGTAAGCTGCCAAAGCTCCAAGGGTGGTGTTGTTAAATCCAGAAGTTTGAGAAAAAGATGCTCTGTCACCGATAGCTACTGCACCATACCCACTCGTGTTTGTTTTAAGAGCTTCATTGCCCACAGCGGTTACGGTGTACGTTTCATTATTGTATCCCGCTTGATTACCAACAAAAACACTGGCTCCGTCATTGACACCGAGATAACCCGCACGATAACCAACTAAAACTTTACTTGCGGCAGTAGTATTAGCACCTGCTTGGTAACCCACCATCGTTGAATAGCTTGCGCTTATTATGTCATTACCTGCTTCAAAACCCACCGCAGTGTTGTAGTTTCCTGTCGTTACATTCTCTAAAGATTTATAACCTAATGCGGTATTTGATTCGCCCGTTTGGACTTTTGTCAGCGCATTTGCGCCCACAGAGGTACTATAGCTATGTGACTGTGCAGTTGTGTTGTTACCACCACCCGCAGCATGCCCGATGTGGGTGTTCATCGTGCCTGTGTTGTTATAGTAACCAGAGAATGCGCCCACATATGTGTTGAACTGTCCTGAAGTATTAGACAGACCTGCGGCATACCCCAAGCCTGTGCTATAGTTTGTTGTTGTGGATTTTAGAGCTTGGTATCCAACCGCCGTACTATAAGACCCTGTGGCATTCTGCATAACTTGACCACCTATCGCGGTGTTCAAAGTGCCTGTAGAGTTTGTGTATAGAGCCTGATAGCCAACTGCGGTGTTTTGGTTGCCTAAATTTAAATATGCTGCTTGATGTCCAACCGCAGTGTTGCTCGCCCCCGTGCTATTTAAGCGCAAAGAATCTGTACCAACAGAAACGTTGTTACTACCCGAACTGTTAGTAAACTGCGAACCAACTCCCAATGCAACTACATTACTTGCTGTCTGCACGTTATACAAAGCAGCAGAGCCTAACGCGACAGCGGCATCGCCAGTAAAGGTAGCATTCATAGTTTGACGACCAACCGCTGTTACGTTCGTACCCGATGTCACGCCTTGAGCCGCAGCAAACCCCACAGCCGTATTTAAATCTGCTGTATTGTAGTAGAGAGCCTGATACCCAACGGAGGTATTGCTGTTGCTTGAAACATTTGAATACCCAGCTTGAACCCCTATAGCTGTGTTATATGATGAGGATAAGTTGGTATATGCGGCATTATAACCAAGCGCAGTGTTGTTACTTCCGCTTTGGTTTAGCTGTAACGAGCCAAGCCCAACCGCCGTATTCTCACCACCAGTTAGGTTTGAAACCATCGCATAGCTGACAGCCGTGTTGTTATTACCGCTTGTATTATTAGCAAGTGCCTGCCTGCCAACAGCGGTATTGATGGTCCCTGCAAGGTTATCTTGTAAGGCTTGATACCCAACTGCGGTGTTGTTGGATGCGGTGTTGGCGTTTAGTGCAGATGAGCCTAAAGCTGTGTTATACTGCCCTGTTGTCGTAAAAGACAGAGTGCCAGAGCCAATGGATGTATTGTGAGATCCACTTTCTACATTTACTAAAGCAGCACGACCAATAGCCGTATTATTGCCACCAGTAGTTAAATCCCGTAGCGTTTCATCCCCCAACGCCACGTTGTTTGTACCAACAGGATAATTCCCATCCAGCTTAATCGTGCCGCTGTCTACTGACAGGTTGCCAGCTACTGTAAGGCCGTCTGTTACGGCTGTACCCGTGATGTCTACACCTGTGCTGGTGGTGGCGAGTTTAGAAGCGTTGTCATAACGTAAGTCTACGGCACCATTTTCGCTTGCTATTACAGCGTTTTCACCGTTAGTGCCTTGCAATGCTACGGCTGTTGAGCCTCTAATTGCTAAAAGGCCAGCCCCGCTATCTACAATATAACTATTCGACCCATCATGGTAAATCTGTAGGTCAGACCCAGCACCGAAGATGGCTTTGCTGCTATCTGCAAACGTAATGTCGTCGCCAGAGGACACCGAAATATCAGTGCCGCCAGTCGTGTTGCCGTTAGCAAGAACCTCGGACAGTTCGTTGTTCGCGCCAACCTGTGTATCTACATACGCCTTGATAGACTGCTGTGTGGCCAGACCCGCAGGGTCATCGGAGGCCATGTTGTCCTCGTCAAGGATCGAAGTGACCGTAACTGTACCCGCAATACTAAGACTTGTGTTCGCTGTAACTGTAGTAGCCGTAGCCGCCGCAGGAGTAGTGCCCCCGATGACCACGCCGTCCGCTGTGCCGCCATTGATGTCGGCTGTTGTAAGAACTGCAGACGCTACTGTGACTACACCTGTGCTATCCGCAATAGAAACCGCCGCTGTGCCATCGTTCGCTTTGATGTTTGTTACTTCTAAGTTCGTTGCGTTGACGCCATCATCCTTGAGTAGCACGCTGTCAATCGTAACACCGGAGTCTGCTGTAGTCTCATCAATAGTATTTGTAGTAATTTTCTGCCCATTATCGACGATGATGTCGTTGGCACCGGACGTATTACCGTTAGCTAGAACCTCGGATAACTCATTATTAGCGCCTACCTGTGCGTCAACATAGGCTTTGATCGACTGCTGTGTAGCCAAGGATGTAGCACTGTCAGAGGCCATATTATCCTCGTCAAGGACCGCTGTGACTGTTGTGCTAGTACCCAACTGTAGAGACGTGGTATGTGTGAGCGCCTCAACGACGTTTGTGCCGTCACAGAACAAGAACGTAGTGCGCCCATCAGGGACGAGGATACCCGTACCTCCAGAAGTTTTTACGGTAATATTCTGTCCAGCCGCGTTCTTTACAATGTAGATTTTAGATGCCGTAGGACATACAACTGTACCTGCACCGGACAACGCTGTACCCGTATCGGTAAGCTCCAACATAGCACAACGTGATTCTGAGGTCGTACCGTTGGCGCTAGTGAGTGTGTGTGAGTTTGTGGTCCACGTATCAATAACCGCACGTCCCGCGATAGCCTGTTCAACCATCGACGTGATATTGTCGTTAACCACGTCACCCCATGTGCCGCTAAGTTCACCCTGAACTGGCAGAGCAAGTTTAAGTATCGGTGAGTATTGCGTTGTCATGTTTCAGTCCTCATGCGGCTATGTCTTGCCAGTTTGGAGTTTGTGTTTCAGATACGGTCCCCCACGAAGGAGATTGCGTACTGGCGATAGGTGTCCAATTAGGTGTTTGGTTGTCATCGACCTCGCCCCATACGTTGGCGAAACCAATAATTCCCGTAGCTGCAAGCCCTGTAACAGATATATCTGCGTTAGCTGATACGACTACAGTACCAAGTTCTGCGTTCCCTTGCAATCCCGTAACTGAAACTACAATTCCAAGCGCGATAAATACGTCACCTATTTCACCGTCAGCTTCCACGCCTGTAGGTGACACGTTAGCTGTACCAGTCATGGTAACAGTGCCTACCGCGCCATCGGCTTCTACGCCCGTAACGGCTACATTAGCTTCAGCGTCTATCGTAGCATCGCCAATCTCACCGTCAGCCTCTACACCTGTTGGGAAGATGTTCGCCGCCGCAGTAGCAGTAACTGTCCCTAATACGCCGTCAGCTTCTATACCTGTAACAGCTACATTAGCTTCAGCGTCAACCGATACTGTACCGATTTCACCATCGGCTTCTACGCCTGTAACAGCTACATTAGCTTCAGCGTCAACCGATACTGTACCGATTTCACCATCGGCTTCTACACCCGTAGCAAAGACAGTCATATCTACAGCGACAAATACTGTCCCTATAGCACCATCGGCTTCTACTCCGGTTACTGGTATCTCTGCAGCAGCACTAACCGTGACTGTACCTATTGAGCCTACTGCACGAACCGCTTGAACAAGGACATCGGCTTCAGCGTCGATGCCTACGACATTTACGTGTCCATCTGCTTCTACGCCTGTGACAGCGACAACTGCCTCTGCGTCAACAGTGACAGACCCAATAGCGCCTTCCGCGGCTACGCCATCAACGTAGACAATAGTTAGGTCAGTGCCCCAAGCCGTTTGGCCCCAAGCACCTGAACCCCAACCAATGTATTCTACAGAAGACGGCATCTAGCCACCTTACGGAGTAGCGATACGTACAATAGCGTTTGTAGCGTCCGCTGTGGGGAACTGAACTTGAAAGTCACCCGCTGTAGAAGTTTTATCTGCGCCGAAATCAAGAACAGCAACAGCAGGATTACTGCCACCAACCTTATAGATTAGTGCGCCCCGAGCTGTAATTGTAGCATCGGTCCATGTTGTATCTGCAAAGTCCAAGAACGCCGTAGTACCTGACGAGGCGGGATTAGCTGAGATGGTAAGCGTATTGCCTCCCGCGGTGTATCCTGTACCTGATACTTCATTCGTCGTTGCATACGCTGTTGTAGCCGCGCCTAACGTAGCTGAACTTGTGTATAAAGCGATCTTGAAAGTTTGTGATGTATCACTGCTAAAATCCATCTCGCCGTCTAATAGAGCGACTTTGAAAGATGTGCACATTGCTTGTGTAATTGCCATTTCTGTCTCCTTAACTTACTGGCACTCGGAACTGCCCCGAGCGATATGCGTCTTCACGTAGTTTGCCGTCACCCAAAGTTTTAAGCAACGCAATAGATTGCAAATACATCTTCTCGTACATTGCAACAATATCTGGCTCACCCTTCATAAATCGTATCGCTTCGATAAGCGCACCGTTAAGTAGAGCAGAATCAAACTCGTCCCCAAGCCATGTATTGTTAGCCACAACGATGGATTGAGGATAATATCCATAATGTAGCTCCATGGCATATGAACTGTCTGGGGTAGGTCCGAGGATAATTGTGTCGTCGTCAAAGTAAGCATAGTGTTTTGGTAACCCCTCTGATGTTGGATTAGGGTACGCTTCTCGCATAAAGTTTACGTCTTTGTTAAGGAGGTAATGATACACACCACTACCATCTACCACCGCAAGGCTGTAGCTGTACAAAAAGTCACTTGGGGAAGACAAGTAGTTATTACTTGCTGTCACTGTACCTGTAACATTCTTACGCAGCGCAGGTATCTGCACTGTGTTGTATATCTTCTGTTCAGCCTGCTGTGTGAACATAGCGAGCTGGTCATCTGTAAACGAGTTTTCACAGATGTCTTCGATGTTAGTTTTCAGCTCGGTATAATTCATAGCTTACGCCATTGGCCCCCGTGCATACAAACCTTTGGTCGCTGCGCCTGTGCCGCGTACCTTGATTTTACCACCCTTTTTGTAGGCCGTTTGCATAGGCTGGCCTGTCTTCTTTGCTTCCTTTGCGGCGGCTTTCTTACCTGCTGCATCGTATCCGAACATCTTATTTCCAACTTTGGGCATAGCGCACCTCCTATGTTATACTTACGGTAACTTGACCAACCTGACCAGCACCTACTAAATTGTTAGGGGTAAGCCCAAACGGGTCATCCCCTCCACCTACAGGGTTCCAACCCCACTGAATACCACGGCTACTTGTATCCCCAGACGGCCCTAAACTCTGATCGGGGCGTGGGTTGCGTATAGCCTGTGGGTCATCAACAGGAAACTCACCCAACTTTAACTGTGGGTGGTCTGGACTCCAACACTCAGGACAAGCCTTTATATTTGTATCTCGGCCTTTTACAAATAGGTTCTTTAGCTCCCGTAGCTTGTACTGGAACCCGCATACATCGCAGAGCGCTAACGCTTTCTTTGCTGATGCAAACCTAGTCGTCATTAGGCAATCCTACCTATTCTAGGCACAAATCGTGCCGCTGTTTTCTCTCGATCCTCGCCCGCAGCCATCTCGAACTGCTCGTCGTACACAGCTTTTAACATTGGTATACGTTCAGCCAGTTCAGGAACCTTCATAGCAATGTGGTAAGCTAACCCCGCAACAAGACATGGGAAGAAACGGAAGTTCATATCTGCTGTCTGTACCCCAGACCCAGCATCCTGAATACGACGCATACGCCAGTAGTATAACACGTAATTGTTGTTATCAGGCACAGGCCACACATTTACCTTCGGTGCATCGCGTAAACGTTCGACATAGAGCTGTATGGGACGCCCTTGTGTTAACTTGTTAGGTATAGACGCGTACGTACTTACACTGATCCTGCTTATGGTAAGATCAGATTGTGTCGAGGTGTTACCACTATTAGTACGTATTTGGTGTTCTAGCAAATCAATAGTATCTGCTGGTAGTGTGTACTGTGTGGTGCCCTGCACTAGGTTTATCGTGCCAGAATCAATAGTCCACATATTGATGCCGCGGTTTTGCCACTCAATCGTCATCAAATTCATGGATCGTCTGGCGGTGCGTAAGTCGTAGCCAGAACGCATCTCGCGGCCCGCACGTTCCCATGCTTCCTCCGCTATCTCGGTGAAGTCCATATCGAACGCTGTGGTGCCTGATGTCGTCATTTCTTACGCCTCTTTAGCGGAGATACCCGTCTGGGCTTACCCGCTGGTTGTCCTAAACGCTTCTTCTGCGCTATACGCTTGCTTTTCTCAGCCTTCGTCATTTCCCCGCTAGTTTTTGGAGTTTTGCTAGAAACTCGTTTAGATGGTCTACAGTACGGTGTACCTCGGCTTTCACCTTTTTTACGACCACACGGCTTACCCGTCTTAACATCTTTCCAGTCCTCCTTGAACCAGCGTTTAAGTGCAGCACCTTTTGCGGTTTTGCGAACAGCCATTACTTGCCCGCCTTCTTCTTTCTACATTTTGCGATGGCCCCACTCGCATACGCGCTTGGGAACACCTTGTACGAAGCCTTTACTTTGTGGTAACACGCATCCTTGACGGTGCCGCCCTTCTTGTAACCTTTGCTACATTTAGAACAGCCACAGCTACCGGATTTGTAATACCTACGCATCAGCGCATCTTACAGACTTTACCGCCACGGGCCATGCCGTAGCCGCGGATTTTACCACCAGACTTCATCTTCTTGACCTTACCGCCAGCCATCATACCGCCTGTAAGACGCTTAAAATCCTCTGGGCTATAGTTTTCTTTTGGGTCGATCCCACGCGTACTACCACTCGGCATACCACCAATAGTCTCAGGTCGTAGTTTAGGACGAGGACTTGTAGCATTCGGACGTTTCATAGGGCGGGGGGAAGTCATAGGTGCAGCAGAACGCTTCTTCGTAGGGCGCTTTTTCGGGCGCTTTTTACCGAGTTCATCCATATCTACACTCATTCCAGCTTGATATTTTTTCACTTTACCACCTTTCTTGAATACGCCGCGGCCCTTCAGGACATCAGCTTGTGTTACTTTACCGTCACCTGTCAGATCAGGCATACCACCTTTTTTATAACCTTTTGCGGGTTTGTTCATAAACTTTTTCGCAACCTCTTTAGATATACCCATTTCTGGGTCGTTATACGCCATAGCCATAAACTTACGTTGTTTTTCAGACTTCGCAGGCACTAGCAGTTCCACTTCCGTAAACTCTTGTTAATACGGCTATTTGGGTCGTTAGCCGTCTTTGCGCTCGTATTACGTTTCTTCATGCCCTTCATGCGTGCGCAGAAAGACTTCCGCCGATTAGCGGCCTTAGAACCTTTTTTGAGCTTGCTGGGCTTAGTAGTAACCGCGGTCTTTAATTTACTGCCGGGGTTAGCTTTTCGATAACTAGCGACACCTTTAGCGTTCAAGCCGCCAGACTCGCTTTTACCTTCTTTGCGCTGCCAAGCGGGAGACTTTACTCCCCCACCCTTTTTATAATATGCCCGCATAGCACCCTCCTAGCTATAGAAGAAGGTCATGGCGGTTATATTAGTAGCCGCGGATACATAAACGTCTGAACTACAGCGAATACCATCATCAGGAATGTTAATTGAGTGAGAGTCGGACGCTAGAAAATCAATATCCAGCACTGTAGTGCCTCCGTTACCGTTGGTAACTGTAAGACGCCCCGCACCTGCACCTGTTAAAACTTGTACCTGACGAACTCGCGCTGGGCCTACACCTAACGATCCTGCGCCTGTTACACGTTTGGTTAATACATCAGAAGACATATGTTAGTCCTTCTTCTTTTTAGGACGACCACGCTTCTTGGTAGCAGGTTTATCTTCCCATGCCTCATTTACATCAGGCGTAGAAGGATCGTCTGCTTTAAGCGTACCATCTGTGTTACGGGCACGGACTTTAGATGTCCCCAAACCACGAGCTGCTAGTTCTTCTTCGCTAGGCGGTTGAAACCGATCACTCATGCTTCACCCCCTTACGCTGCTGCGATTGTGGCACCTGTGTCAGAACGCTTCCAGTTTGTTCCGTCAGAGAAAGCCAAGATAGCGGAACCAGCCGCACCGTTTGAAACGAACACAACTGTACCTGCACCTGCAGAAGAAGCTGATGGAGCGTTAGCTACGGTATAAGTTGGAACTTTAATATCACCAACAAAGCCGTTGGTAGAGGTCACTGGACCTGAAAAGGTAGTATTCGCCATGAATATGTCCTCACATGCGAGTTAAGTGAATCTGTCTGCATGTCGTCAGTCGGGCCTGTCAGATTCACGGGATGCTCCCGATAATTAACAATATACCACTACATAACATAATATGTCAACAAAAAGAAAGGGGCCACCGAAGTGACCCCTAACATAGTCTATGTGACCTGCCTTACGCTCCGGGCGAACCGAAGATACCCAGTGGGTCAGATACACCGAAGCTGTAACGCTCACGGGCTTTATAGCGGCTGTTGCCTGTATCGAAGTCAGCATCCATCGAAGTCGCCATTGGCGCACGAGTGAAGTGCTTCAGACCGTTTGGTACGTCAGTCATCAAGAACCAAGCATTGGTGTCTGTCAGATAGTGGTTGACCGCATAGCCTTCAGGGATTGACCCGTTGTTGCGTAGTGCGTTCAAATCGTTATCGGCAGTACCGACACGACCTTCTGTCTCTAGGAGACGAGTTGCCACGAACTGCAGTGCTGGTGGGATAATCAACTTACGTGGTTGTGATGCGATAAGCAAACCACGCTCGTCTGTCCAACCCGCGATCTGAATAACTGCTGCTTCAAGCGATGTCTCGTTGAGGTCAGCCGCTACTGCTGGCGTGTTAGAGTTAGTTCCACCAGATACCAATGGGTGGTCGGTAGCACACAAGGATTTACCGTCACCGTATGTGGTGCCTGCGGCGAAGGCGTTGTTAAGAACTGCAGCAGCCTTAACTTGCTTCGTGTACGCCATGGCACGAGCCAGTGCTTTAGTATAACGAGATGACAATGAGTCATACAGGTTATCCTCAATAGCTTCCTCAGTGATTGAGAAACCCATCGCAACTGTTTCGTGTGTGTAGCGTGCAGTCCATGCTTCTTGAGCATTGTCATACTCAATCGCGGAACCTTCACCTTTAACTGGCGCTGCTGAAAAACCGGATAATTTGGTTTCTTCCTCGAATGACCGATCTGACGATTCGGTTTCAAAGATTTCAGCGTGTTCTTCGCCATATTTTGCGTATTCCATTCCGAACAATGCGTTCAGGCCGGGGAGCAGCTCTTTAAGTAGCTGGGCGCGTGAAATAGCCATTAGTTAATCTCCTTATACGCCAGTAGTGTTACTGTACTGGTGACCTGCGTTCCATTTAACGTAAGCCTCAGTGTAACCACCACTTGTGTTTTTGGTTTCTTCAACCAAACCGATGATACGGAACGGCAACGTGTTAGTAGTTGCTGATGTATCAGAAATAGCACCACGCGAGTTACCCGAAGTCGAGTCACCTGTGTTGTCTACGCCTGCTACGTTTGCGCCGATATCGGTTATCGCTAGATCACCAATAGTTGTACCTGAAGAAACAACAGCGGCTTTGAACAGCAGGTCAGTAGCGTCTGCTACGTAAGCCTGAATGTCGCTTGCGACTGTGTTTGCAGGATAAGATTGGCTGTATAATTCATAACCCAAATTTGGATCAGTGTATTTACAACCCATGAAAACACCAACAGGTGTCATTGCAGCATCGAACGGGTCACGTTCAACAGTGCCTCCGGTAACCACTTTAACGGCATCACCAAAGAAGATGCTAGTGTCATAACCACTGGCAATACTCATTTGACGATAGACGCCCCCAACAAAGGGAGTGCCGCTTAGTAGTTTTACCGGAACCAGACCGTAAGGTCCGCTAACAGAAGGATAAGCCATCTAAAGCTCCTAAGATTAAGTTCCTTTACCGAAAGTAACCTTCGTCTTCCGTTCATTAAACAACGGCATACGAGGATCATTTTCTCTCATAAGGTTGTTGTCAACAGAGTTCATCTGAGCTTGTGCCTGTTCGTTATAGTAGGCGTTCCGCTCTTCGACCATCTCCTTCGGAGCCTTACACAACATCAAACCACCGATAACCACATTGTCCTTGAAGCGTTCTTGCTCAATCGCAACAATGGTAATTTCTGGATGATCCGACGCCTTTACAGGCTCCCAACCTTCACGAAGTTTTGAAGAAACGTTTGTGGCATCGACCTGACCCTGTGTACTTACGCGTACCCAGTGAAAATCATAGCCCGGCTCGGGATTGGGAGAGGGTAATACCTCGGGGCGCGTCCAAGCCTTTTTACGAACTGTACGTTCGCGGGTTTCTAATTCACGGTTAATCCGATTCTCAGCCATTTTGTTTCCTCATATCTAATGCAACCTGTTTGGCGTATTGTTGAGGCGTTAACCCCAACCTCTTAGCGAGCTGAACTTGGGTCTTGGTCAGTGTTACCTTTTTAGGGGCTGTGCTCCGCGTTGCGGGTGCCACTACCTGTGTCTTTCGCTTCGGTTCAGCATCCTCGAACTGGTCGGGGAATACTTGACGCATACGAGTATCAATCGTCTCGTAGTATTCATCACTTTGCGGGCTTACGCCCTGTTTGACAAGTTTACTATGCAACCCCAGCGCTAAACTCGTCATCTCATCATCGCTGCCAAACCACGAATTGTTCTTTTGCCAATTTGCGGCCCGTTCATCGACCTGTACTGCCGGGGCGGGTTCTGGTTCTGGTTGTACAGGAGTTTCTTCGTCCTGTAAAGCAGGTAATTTAAAGTTTGCTAACCTATCGGCCTTTAACTTAGCAGATGTTAACTTTTCTTGCGCTTCAAGCACAGCTTCTGAATCACCGGACTCATACGCTTCTTTGTATGAGCGTTTGGCGGCTTCAGTTTCTATGGCTGCGTTCTTCTTAGCCTGCTCAAGCAACGCCGTCTGGTTCTTGTTAACGTTGCCCTTTAGCTTCTTATTCTCTTCCATAAGCTGCTGTGTGACGCGTTCAAGCTCTTGGCTTTGACGCATGGCCTCTTCTTTGGCCCTACGCTCGTCATGGTAGCCTTTGGTAAAGTGTTTTATCCGCTTCTGAACTTGTTCCGAATACTTCTCAAGCTCTTCGTCAGTGACATCTTCGGGAGGCTCTGACGGTTTACGGTTGCGGTCAGCTTTTGGCGTGTCATCAACAACCTCAATCTCAAGGTCGTCATCAGCACTATCCTTTTTGCTTTCAGGTTCAGGAGCTGGTGCCGCGTCTTCTGCGAAATCTTCCGCAGTTTTCTTACCAGTAACGTCGATCTCAACTGCGCTAGTTTCTTCAATATCCACATTTTCATCATCAGTTTCTGGGAACTCAAATTCTACTTTTTGAAATGCCATGATTACGCCCTCTGTATGCCCGATGGATCAGCAACGACAGCCTCAATGGAATCGTCGTTCATCAACCTATATTCTACACCACCTACGGTGAACCGTGTGCCCGAGTTCATACGGAACATCACAAAGTCACCTTCTTTACACCAAGGTCCGTTAGGGAAGCGCTCTTCATCCCCGTAGGCTTGGTCACCCATATCCACAACAAGTCCGATTATCGACATAATATGATCCCGAGACCGTTCTGAATCGGTCTTCAAGATACTCGTACCTTCATAGGTTTCTTCTGCTTGTGGTAATGCTACAAGTACGCGGTAGCCCACAGGTTTTGGGAGTTGTAACTCCAGTTCAGCATCGCTGATTTTAACTGCTGCTTCAGTCATCATCGTCATCCATATAGTTTTTCGCAAGGTCTTCAATGTAAGATTTGGTGGCTTCGAGACCCCGAATTAAGCCAACAACTTCCCTATAGTTCGCATAGTCTTTAGGTGACCCTGCGTGTAGGAAACTCTGTGCAGACGATATATCGCCGTCGATTTTATCTTTCAGCACGTCAAAGACGGTTTTTGCCATAGTGTGTTATGACTCCTTTTTAGGTTTCTGTGCGGACTGTAACATCCGTGCAGCTTCAAGGCTCATCTTGTTACGCTCGGCACGCGTGGCCTGTTCTAACTTGACGCCCTTTTCTTCTGCTTCTATCGCAACCTCGGCCTGTTCGATCTTGACACGTTCTGCCTCTAACATGGCGGACGTAGCATCCTTGGCCTTCTGTAGGTCGAGTTTTTCTTTCTGCAAGGCGCTATCCGCCTGATCTTTAGCCATCTTACGCTGCTGCTCTTGCTGCTTGACCTGCAGTTCTGCCTGCTTCATCTGTATGATTGGGTCTTGCTGCTGTTGTTGAGCCTTCTGCTGCGCTGCTTGCTGCTGATTTGCCTGTGTAAGCTGCTTGCCTGCGTCCGCAACCAGACGTGACAGTTGTACTTCCATATCTTCTGGCAGCTCCTCGTTCGGAGCGGGTAGTGGTGCGCCCAGCTTCTCTTCGATCTTTTTGCGGTAAGAGAACCCGAGGTGTTCGGCAATATGGGCCTGCAGAGACGCCATAATCTGTTTTGCCTGTGGGTTTTGCCCGATCATCTGTGCCATCATCGGGTCTTGCATAAACGATGTGTGCGTAGCGATATGCGCTTCGTGGTCTTGGTAGATAAATGCCTTCATCGGCTTGCCGACCAACGCATCCATGTTCTCGCTGATAGGGTCTGTAGGCTTCGCATCGTCCTTTGTAGGCACCAACTTATCCGCGTTCTTGACCCCTAGCACCTCGATCATCTGCCTGTGTAGCTGTGGCAGGTCATATATCTGTGGTGCCTGCTGTGCCATCTGTAGGACAGCTTGGTACTGTACAACCCGCTGTGCCATCGTAGAGCTGTTAGGATCGCTCACAGGGATCACATCGACCATCATGTAGTCTGCCTGCTTGGCGGTCACTTCGCCTCTCAGCGGCTCGTACGCGTACTCTGTGGGCGCATACTCTGCCATGATGGCCTTGAGCAGCTTAAACTCTTGCTTCATCGCATAGTGTACACGCGCCTGTACCGCAGCCATAGGCTTCAGGGTACGTTCTAGTAGGGCAAGTGTGGTTCCAACGGGGGCGTTAGCGGACATGTCCGAGATGTTCATGTCACTAATAGCGCCTAGCCTACGTCCTTCTGTTGTGATTTGATTCAAGAGGGCGAGAAGGGTCTGGCTAGGTTCCTTGTACGGGAGAGGCATGATGTTATCACGGATGCTACCAGACGGTACGTCTACATCCTTAAACTCACCCGGTTCTATCGGTGTATCGTCCCCCTTGATACGCAACCCACGCGATTTCAGCCCACCGGGGAGATTCGATAGGGTGCCCGCGTCAACGAGCTGGCGTATCAAGGAAGTTCCTGCTTTGGCGTAGCCGCCAATAATATGTATGAGGCCAAGCCCATAAAACCCAAACCCCGGCACGTACACGTAATGGACGAAGTGCTGGCGCTTGAGGGTTAAGGGGTCACCCTCCTCGTAGTTCCTACGGACCGCCAGCACTTCGCCGCTTCCACGCTCAATCGTGACGACATAGGGTCGAGCAATCCCGTCGTCATCGTCTATACCTTCGATCAAAAGGTCAGCGTGGATTTCATAGATAGCGTAGCGGTCATCATTGGTTAGCGAATAGCCACCTTCTTCCGCTTTCTTTTCTTCTATGTCAGTGTGAAATGCTTCGGGGTCACCAAGGTCTACGTCCCTGTAGAACCCACCAGCCTGTAGTTTCTTCAAATCGTTCTTTGTCTTACGCATGATGTGCGTAACACGTTCTGCAGACTCAATGTTTGACGCACCATACGGTACGATGACATCCTCTGCAGATATGTATATAGCCGCCTGACGGCCCATATTAGGGTCAAAGTAGACCTTCTTGAACGCCGACCCAGCCAATCCAAGGCTATACAGCATCCGTTCATGTTCGGGGCGATATTCTACCATACGCTCCGTCAATTCGTAATTCATGTCCGCCTTCACGCGTGACGCGGCTTCTTCCTTCTCCTTGGTTTCTTCACCAAGGATTTTTGTCTTTACTGGTCCCGCAGCGGGGAACGTTTCAGACATTGTTTCTGCTTGGAACCGTATCGCGGCCTCGGCAAGCACGGTAGAGAACACGCCACACGCGCCTTCCCATGGGTCTGTGCGTTCCTCATACTTGAAGCCCAGCACATCCAGACCCTTGACGAACGTATCCGCCCAGTCTTTGCGGCTATCTATATCGGACTGCACCTGCCCCATGAGGTCATCAGACAAGGACGACAGGTCACTATCTTCCATAATCTCGGCTAGGTTGGCCCCAAACTCAGTAAAGTCTGCTTCCGTACCGGGGATTATGGTAACCTCCATACCCCCATCAGACAGCGTTACAGCCTCTGGGTCGATGATTTCAATCTCCAGTTCAGGGACTTCCATTTCTTCCAAGTCTGTAAGTTCTTCGTCCATCCCTAGCGGGGCAGAGAATATTCCTTTTTCAATAGCCATAGCTTACCTCTTAATAATATCCGCCGCTGCGCTGTTTCCAGTATCGGGGTTCTTCTGGTTCGTCAGTGGGTAGTCGGATAAAGCCACCTTGCCTGAACCGCATCAGAGCCATAACCGTCGAATCCACGAGGTCATCATTACTCATAAACGGGAATCCTGCAATCTCTTCCACTACTTCTTCTGCCCACCGTGTCTGTGGCACCCACACAAGCTCGGACGCAATTATGTCCGCTACAGAGTTGAGGCGTGCCGTCTTATCCCCTGACCCCCTGTGGGGGGTATACTCCGATATGGGTAGACCCATACGCCGCATTTCTTGGTACAGGGCTACGCCAGAGCTTTTCTTCTCAACTATGAACGAATCTGGCTCCCAGTCCATATACTCATCCATAGCAAGCTGTTTAAGCTCTGGGAACTCCATACGCTGTTTTATGCTATTTAACAATATAATATTGTACGCGTTGGTTTCCTCGTTCAAGAAAACACCCCATGTGGTAAGCGCTGTATAGTCTGCACGGTTGTGCTTCTCGGCTGCTGCGTCAAGCGACATTATAATATATTCACAGGATGGCGGTTGGTCGTGTGCCCATGTCTGCCACCACTCACGCTTGACAATAGCGGCCTCTTCCGCGGTAGGTTGTTGCTGATACTGCGCATTCCACTGGAACGTAGGCATCGACGCCTTGGTACGCAACAAGGCATCCAAGTCAAAAAACTCAGGCCACAGCGGTTTCTGTACTTCCTTCTTCGTCTTTTTGTTTACCACATCTAGTATGGCGGGAAACTCGACTACCTCATATTGATCTGACCGTTCGTTCTGTACCATGTCCCGCACAACGCGTCCTGTCAGGTCATCCATGTGCCAACGCGTCTGGATTATTGCAACCCTACCGCCCGGCATAAGGCGAGTACGGGCACCGAAGGTGAACCACTCATAGGCTTTCTCGAACACCTCGAAGTTTCCGTTAATAACGTCCTGCTCAGAGTGAGGGTCATCAACAAGCAGAAGATCAGCACCACGACCAGCCAACGCTGATCCAATACCACACGCATAGTATTCACCCCCTACGTTTGTGTTCCACCGTCCTGCTGACTTACTATCCTGTGCTAGTTGCACGGTAGGAAATATAGAACGGTACTGATCTGTAGCGATCAGGTTACGCACTTTACGGCCAAAATCCACCGCGAGGTCCGTGGTATGGGACACCATCATCACCTTTTTGCCGGGGTTTCGCCCCAAAAACCACGCTGGGTAGAAGATCGAAACAAGCTGGGATTTGCCGTGTCTGGGGGGTATATTCACGCAAACCCGGTCCTTATCGCCCTTCTCAATACCCATTAACATGTTAGCCAGTATACGGTGATGCTTACCAACTATGAAATCGGGCATCATCAACTTGCAAAACTCTATCAGATCGTCATACGCAGCCTTATTTGCCGTCCGATTGTGCAGCTCATCCACCATTCGGTCGATTTCTGCCACCTCTTCGTCACTAAACGTGTCCAGATTGGCCAACATGACCTCAATATCAGCCTCGTCGAAGTCCAAAGCCTCAGTCATCGTCGTCAAACCCAAATTCTTCGTCTGTATCCAGCAGTTGCGCCTCTATAACCGTGGCATCTTCTACCTCTGGTTGTGGATTTACCAGTTTTGCAAGTTTACCGCGTAGTTTTTCCTTGATGTCATCGGTTGTTTGGTGGGTAATCGTGACTTCGGACTTCTCAGTAAACAATCCTACGTCTGATATCTTACCAAGAAGCTCCAATGCACGCATACGTACCCTTGGGTCAGGGTTTTCGCTCTCAATGATGAGCTTATTAGTCACCAGATTGCGTAATTGCTTCGATGATTCCACCACAGAATGGTTAAATTCGTCTATGATGTTGCTTGTTAAGCGCACAGAAGCAGGTGTTAGGGCCGCTGCACGCTTATGCGTCACCTTCTTAGATGTTTTGTCGGGGTCTTGGGCGTATGCAGTAGCTAATGTAGCAGCTACTTCCTTGTCTACCTCGTCGGGTTCAAGGTCCGCACCGTGTTTTTCTAGTTCGTCAACGGTTTTACCCAGTGCATCGGCACGCTCTGGTAGAGGTATGTGCTTCACCTCATCTTCTAGGGGAACCCCTAGCTCTGGAATAGCATTCATTGTCATAGTACGTCGCAGGTTGGTAACCGATAACGTAATAATAGGGTACAAAAAATTTTTTGACAAGGGTTTTGAAAAAGAGGTGGGGGGTGTCCTGTGTGGGGCAAACGTAAAAGTTGGTCTATATTTGAGCGTATTAGTATTATACAGGATAGCGCGGAGTCCCACATGACAGCGCGGGGGGTGGGGTAGGTGTACCCTCGACAGATTAGGTTTTTCGGGCATCTGCCCGAATTATCTTTTAGTGATATCTAATGTGGTTTGATTGCTTTTAGTGGGTAAACCTATTGCGTAACATGTTAGGACATGGCATAAAGGTTTCATCGGGACAGCAAGACACTGGGTCAAGCGCCGATTTATTTGGAGTAAATCAAATGACAATTTCTAAACTTGTAAACGAACTGACTAACACTGGCGCAAAGATGGGCGTCGAAAATATCTCTGCGCTTGAAGCGGGTGGCATGAAAGCGGCGCATACTGCCGAGGGTAAACTGGCGGCGACATACGCGGCCATGTATGCCTCTGGCATACGCCCGACAGATTACCTGTCGCACAAGAATAGAGAGAGCACCGCGACAGCGGAGGCATACGCGGAGCGCGGCAATATCGCGGCCATGATATGTTACACCAAGGCGGAGCGCGCTCAACTGTCGGCCAAACTCCCAAAGGATGCGACAGCGGAGGAAAAGGCGGAGCGCAAGCAATTGCAGGATCGCAAGACCGAATTGCTCAAGACCATACGCCGCGGTCTTATCACACAAGATAAGATCAACAATCCAGAGGCGTACGCGACTGGCGCGGCGGATCGTAAAGAGGCCATCGAGAAACTTGGCATCGCCATCGACACCGCAGAAAAGATCATGCAAGGCGAGGGATTGCCAGAGTGGTTTGACGCGCCAGAGGCGGTTGCGGTAATCAAAGCGTTCCGCAAGAAATACCGCGTACCAACAAAACAGACTGTCGATATCGACAGCATCATCTAACAGACTATCGGGTCGGCCTTCGGGTCGGCCCTTTTTTTGTGCCTAAATTTCCCCCATGTTTTCGGGCATCTGCCCGAAAGATTGATACCAGTATCCTGAGTAGCTCCACGCATTACGTGTTGCGTATTGGTACGGCATGTGATACCTTGGCATTGGCTCATACCATAATGCCTGTACTGGCCCGCTTCGGCGGGTCTTTTTTTATTCGGGCATCTGCCCGAAAGATATGATACCAGTATCCTGAGTAGCTCTGCGCCTAACACGTTTTACCCTTGTACCACCAACACTGCGCATAAGATGTCACCATATGGCATTTCGGGCAACTGCCCGAAACTTGTGATACCAGTATCTTGAGTAGCGCCACGCGTCTAAGTCATTGAAAACAAAGGAATGTATCATTTGTACCACGCTTGTACCACTGCAAATGGGGTCTAAGTCATTGATTTTAAAGCAATGTAGCGTTTGTACCACTTTTAGAAGTATATATATCTTCTTTTTATTGAAGGGGTAAGAAGGGGGCTTCTGGCCTAAAAACCCCTTTACAAATCTTGATGTATCCTTCTGGTACAAACACTACTTTGCTACATTCGTTTAATATCAATCACTTACAGACCACCGTGGTGGTACATGATGGTACATACAACCTTACGCAACCTTACACCACCAAACCACAAAACTTGACACAGCCTGATACTTATGCTATACTGGTTATAAGTTAGGAGTAATCCTAGCCCAACCAAGCAAAATTCAAATCAACTTTCGGGCAACTGCCCGAAACACATGGAGGAACTAAAATGTCAAAGACCGTAACTGCACAAGGCTTCGCATGGTGTGGCAAGACACGCACCCATTCATCGCTCGTAACCTTTGAAGCGCGTAACCGCGTGGAGGCTGAAAACTGGATCAACTACCAACGCCGTTGGATGAAAGACTTGCGCATCGTGCGCAACAACGACCAGTCTATTCTGGACGATCTGTTAGCATCTTATGGGGAGGTAGCATAATGCCACGTAAACATTACAAGCCTGAGTGTGTCGGATGCGGCGAAGTCTACAGCGTTCGTCGTGCACGTCTTGGATACAACGTCTGCCTAGAGTGCGGCGACTACCAAGCCACAAAGCAACGCGCAAGTTGGTGCGTAGTACCGCTTCCCAAGCAAGGCTACACCCGCGTCACCAAAAAGGACGAGTTACTTAGCCTTAACCAGAAAACACGTTAGCGTGTGATCTACCATCAAACTGTATTACTTGACACAACTCGATACTTGTGTTATATTAGGTGTACGAGCAATACCAAGAACACCTTAACAAACTTTCGGGCAACTGCCCGAAACTCAAATGGAGAAAGACAATGAACCAATTACTTCAAACCCCAACGGCCACCGCACCGTCAATCAGTTCAGCGGCAATGATCGTGGACTTCAACGCATCCGTCTGGACTGCACGTAAGAAAGACCGCAAGGCATCGGATGATATCACTGACATGAACTATGCCGCCAAGGGTGTAGCCAATGTGTCTAAGAACCTACTGGGTGACTGCGAGGAATTACGCGCCGTCCAGAAGTTCGCAGGTAACGTGCGCAACATACACTACAGTATGACAATGCCATGGTCTGACAACGGCTCCCGACTGCTGACCACCATGCAGTATTTCAAGTACAACGAGGTGATGACCGACCTGCAACAGGAGTTCGAGCGGTTGGTGGACGAGTTCCTGACTGTGTACGAGTGGAAGATCATGGACGCGCAAGCCAAACTGGGTGCTATGTTTCACCGTGACGAGTATCCCACGCGTGACAGTCTGCGTGACAAGTTCGGGTTCCGTGTGTCCTACGTGCCGTTGCCTGACAGTGGCGACTTTCGGATTGACATCGGCAACGAGGCTATGGTCACACTGCAAACCCAATATGAAACACACTACACGCAAGCCATCAAGACCGCGATGAATGACATATGGCACAAGCTGCATGACAATCTGACCACGCTTGCGCGACAACTCGACGTGAACGAGGAAGGCAAGGGCAACCGCCTGTATGACAGTGTGTTTGACCGAGCTATCGAGCTGACCGAGATGTTGGGTACGTGTAACGTGACAGGTGATAGCCAGATGGAAGCCATGAAGCGGCAACTGGAACAGGCGTTTCATGTGTCGGGTGAACGCAGCTTGAACCTCGACCAGATCAAGAACAGCCCGTCATTGCGTGAAGAAACACGTAACAAAGTCACCGCAGCTATCGCTGCTCTACCAAGTCTGGACATGTGATGTTTGGTGATTGGCAAGACTGGATCATTGGGGCAGCTACCGTTGCCCTGATATTACTATGGATTTTATCCGTATCATTAAATTGGATTTAACATTCGGGCAGATGCCCGAAAACATGGAGAAGAACAAATGAACAATGCACAACAAATGTACGCCCTGTCACTCGACCAGTGTGTAACCGCGATCAAGGCAGTGGGTAGCCAACGTACCATCCTCATGGAAGGTGACATGGGTAACGGCAAATCATCAACCATACACACACTAGCAGATGACCTACCCGACCACACGCCCTGCTACTTTGACTGCACCACCAAAGATATAGGTGACTTGAACCTGCCCAACATGGCGGTGATGAACGAGCAAGGCTATGTGACCTTTGTGCCCAACGAAGAATTGGGTGCGCATCTGGGTAAGCCGATCATCCTTATGATTGACGAGCTAGGCAAGGCCAACCCTGCTGTTAAGAACGCACTGCTACGCGTCATGCAAGAACGTACGGTGGGTAGCATCAAGCTGCATCCTGACAGTATTGTGTACGCGACGACCAACAAAGGGTCCGAGGGTGTGGGTGACATGTTACCACCACATGCACGTAACCGTGTGTCCGTGGTACAGGTGCGTAAGACTGACCATATGAACTGGATCGAATGGGGTATCAACAACGGTATCGACCACAGCTTGCTTGGTTGGGTCAAAGACAATCCGCAACTCATGGCCTCATTCGAGGAAGTCAAAGACCCTGACGAGAACCCGTACATCTTTCATCCCAAGCAACAGCGCAAAGCGTTCGTCACACCTCGTACGTTACACGCTGCGTCTGACATATTACACCAACGTCATGCGTTCGACGACCAGACGCTAACGGCTCTGCTGATGGGTACTATCGGTGACCGTGGTGCGATGGACCTGATGGCGTTTGTAAAACTGGCTGACCAACTACCAAGTCTACAGTCTATCAAGGACACGCCAAGTACAGCCAAGGTTCCTGACAGTGCCGCAGGTATTTGTATGGTTGTGTATCGTACACTCGCATCTATCGAAGCTGACTGGCTCAACGCGTGGATGGACTACATGCCACGTTTGGACGTGGAGGCACAGGGTATGTTCGCCAACGGTGTACGTGCACCCAAGTACAGTAAGCAGTCAATGGTGATGAAGAACAAGAAGTTCACCGCATGGGCAATGCAGAACAACTACATGTTCGCAGCAGACAAACGATAATTCGGGCAGGTGCCCGAAAGGAGAATGACAATGTTAGCAATAGGTAAACAACTAACGGAAGAACAACGGCTATCCAAAGCAGTCGTTGATATCATGCCGCGCATCCCTGAGATATCGGGGTTGCTGATGATCGGTGAACGCAAGATTGACGAGACGGTGCCAACAGCCTGTACCAACGGACGTGACGAGTTTTACGGTAGGGCGTTCGTGGCTGCACATAACGATGCAGAGTTACGGTTCGTCGTGATACACGAGGTGTTCCACAAGATGTATCGTCACTTGGTAACGTGGGCGCATCTGTGTGCTATAGATATGCAAACAGCCAACATCGCAATGGACTACGATATCAATGGCAAGATCATTGACGAGTACGGTCAAGATGGTTGGGTCACGATGCCCAAGGGTGGGTGCTATGATCCCAAGTACAAGGGTTGGGGTACGGCTAAAATCTTCTGGGATATATACAACGAAGAAGGTGGCGGTGGCGGTGGCCGTGGCAATCATCCCCAAGGGTTCGACGATCACGATTGGGAAGGTGCGCAAGACATGACGCCCGAAGAACAGCGTGAGATACAACGCGAGGTGGACGAGGCCATACGTCAAGGCTCACTTGTTGCAGGTAAGATGGGCAGCGGTGGCAGTCGTGACATGGAAGAATTGCTGAAGCCCAAGGTGGATTGGCGCGAAGTGTTGCGTGAGTTTGTGCAAACAACCTGTGCAGGTAGCGACTACTCGACATGGAAGAAACCTAACAGGCGTTACGTGGGAGCTGGTATCTACATGCCAAGCGGTATCTCAGAACAAGTTGAGTGCATCGCAGAA
>Ga0208793_1000632_pt1 | contig 22885 bp, 38 predicted proteins | sample 17_taG_FD_184092 | JGI IMG/M metagenome (GOLD analysis project Ga0208793, IMG submission 184092) | Marine viral communities from the Subarctic Pacific Ocean - 17_ETSP_OMZ_AT15314 metaG (SPAdes) (version 2) | ecosystem: Environmental > Aquatic > Marine > Oceanic | place: Pacific Ocean | collected...
GAACTTGTCAGGCTCGGTCAAGGCTAGATCCAACAAGCTGCCGGTCTGCATTGATGTCGTGGGCTTCTTGTCCTCTGACCGCAGCCATGCGTAGGGATTCTCAGCAAATTGCTTGAGCATGGAGCAGGAGATCGGGCCTTGTTTCAGATTGGCCTTTTCCAGCTTCCATGAGTGATACTCGGTCATGCCAAGTTCTGGGTGTATTCCTTGTTTTATCATTTCGTCAGGGGTCAGGATTAAAACGCGTTCGGCTTCTTGCCCGTCTCTGGGTCAATGTGCAGGACACGGACGCATGGCCCTTTACCTTGGATGTCTGGCCGGTATTCGGTCTTGAGACCAAGACAGACTTTCTTGCCGTGCCAATTGGATCCCAAAGTCCCATACTGAGCAATGATCGCCTTCGTATTGGTCTTGTTCAGCTTCAGCGGCTTGTCGCTGCCCTTGAAGTAGAGCAGGTGAACGTCAACGTCCTTCTGCCCGTTTTCGTATTTGAGCGTTTCGAGATACTCGATGCGGTCAATTGTTACCGGCAAGAAATCGCGCCCCGTCTTTTCAAGGGCTGCTTGCAGGACGATGTAGTTGAGGAACCTGGGATCTAGGGCAGCAGTCATGTCGCCCTCTACTGGTTCTCCTTTTGGTATTGGTTTGCTCATTTCTTTGTAAGTTCTTGGAGGATTCCTGCCACTTGTGATGCGTTGAGACTGCATCCAGCATTGAATGTTACTTTACCACGCTTGATGTCATAATCTGGAGCGTCAAGTGTGCGTGTATTGGTAATGCGCTTGCGGGACTCACGCTTGGCCAAGTATGCCTTTTGCTCTTCTGGGCTGCGAACTGTGCCGCCAGGGGCAAATACCTGAGACGCCTCGAATGGTGACAAGTCCTCTGGCCTTACGATGCGGTGTGTAATGCCGCCCTCGGTGTCGGCTTCGTAAAGCTGGATGCCGTTGTCGAGTGCGTTCTGCTGTGTGCTTAGTGGCGACGATTGCAGCTTGTGATACCCGATTGATCCATTTAGTAGCAAGCGTGGCTCAAGTGATCCTCGACCGATTGCTTCAAACTTGGCTAGGTGGGCGCGGGTGATGCCGTGGCCCTCCATGATTATCAAGTCGTATGCGTCTGGGTCAGCGTCTACAATTTCGACAAGCAGCTTGCCGGCCTTAGTCCATGCAGCTACGCCGTCAGAGACTAGCTTGTGGAATCGGTTTACTTTGTTGTGTGATATGGTGGTTTTCATTTCTTGTTAGTGGTTTGGTTTATGCTATGGTTTTGGTGATTTCTGATGCTGTGTTTAAAGCCTGGAAGAATGCAAGGGTGTTCTTTTCCTCGCGTTTTTGGGTATTTATCTTCAATTTCCTCTCTAGAATACGGCTCCTGTTTTTGATATACCACTCATGCTGTTTTCTCTTGCGTCTAACCACTTGTGGGTTGTTCGCTTGTGTTGGGTCTGACATCATCGCGCTAAATCTAGCATTTCCTTTTTTTTCCCTTTTTTTGGCAGAAATGCCTCTCCTGTGTTCTCTCCACATAATAAACTCCCGCGGGGACAGATTGTGGGCAAAAACGAAATTTAAAAGATTGTGATGGTGGGTGTGCGGTGGGGTTGAGCGAAAGATGGCTAGTGATTTTTGATATTTTCGCTCATTCAAGTATTCGCGATTTTTAGAACGCCACGCATTGGCGCATTCACGATACGCACTGACCCACTCCGCTTGTTTTTCGGGTGATGACTCGCGCACCCACCTTGGGGCGCGATTGGGCAGCTTGATTGGTTTACTCATTGGTTTTCGATGTTGTTGGTCGTGTTTTGGAAAAGGTGGGGCGGGTGTATGAAGGGCAAACACAACACAAAAGACCCCAGCGTTCGTTACCGATACGCTCACCCGCCCCATTGATTAGTTAAAGAAGTCTATCAAATTGACGACCAGATGCGTGGTAAATGCGGCAAGCAGCCATGCAGCGGCAGACAATGGAATAGTCCATTTCAGAAAAAAGGCAAGGTCGTTGTTCATGCTGTCAGTCTCCTTTCTGCGCGTTGCAGCAAGTGGCACTTGCGAAGGGATTTGATGTAGGCGTCGAACTCGTCAGGGGCTTGCAAGTTGCGGTCGCGGTTGTATTGCCACTTCCTAAACAGCTTGTTCGTGTCGCTGATGCGTTGTTGCAGCCTGAGCGAGACCTTGGTCAGTAGCTCGGATTTTTTGAATGCGGTTTTCATATTGGTTGATGATTGGTCGTTGGGGTTATCCATTGAAAGGGGCAGTGAGTCAATCTCTTTCTCACAAGTAGAACAACGGCTGGTTGCGTTTCTTGTCCAACTCAATCTTTTGCAGCTTAAACTTCAACTCGACGTTTTCAAGCTCGGCCTTGAATTGCTTGTCCTGCGTGTCCCTAGTCTGGGACTCAAGCCGGTTGATACTGTGGATGGATGCGGCAACAGTAATGAGTTGCAGCGCGAGTAGTAGTAGTAGTGTTTTGTTTTTCATGGTGGGTGGTGTGGTGCGCCTTCTCGGTCACACAATCGACCGGAAAGGCGCGGGTGGTTTTGTTTTTTGTCAGGCGGGAATGAAGTGAATAGGATCGGAATACTTATGCCCAGTAAGGCGAGCCTTGTAAATGATGCCCTCGATCTCGACCAACTGACCATCCTCAATCTCAGGAGCGGCAGCGATGGCAGAACGCTTATCAGCCAGCTCCTTTGCCTTGCCAGAATAGTCATCCGTCAGGCATCCGCACTCTAGGTTAGTCCAAGCCAATGGGTGGCATTGCTTTTTGGCGCGGGCAATGCCCTCTTGAGGATCTGTCCCGATTTCTTGATAGTAGCCAGCACAAGTGCCAACTTTGATTTGTCCGGTGTAATCTGGAAATCCAGATCCACGAACTATTTGGTTGTGGCTCAGGGTGGTAATGTTGGATGTGGGCATGGTGTTGGTTTCGTTTTTCATGGTGGCCAAGCCTAGCCATGACCACGCCGATCCGTCAACCCCAAAACGAAAAAAAGTTTTTTTTATTTTTCGAGACGCTTTCTGACCCGCTCCCAGGCTGGCCAGAATACTGAGTCTAGACAACGCAATACCGCTTCCTCCTCCATGCCCTCAGAGAAGGCAACGCCACCGATCCACAAGGCTGCATGCGTCATCTCATGGCGCAAGGTTGAGACAAATTCCTTGCCGGCTACTGCCCGCCCACTGAGCGTGATTGTCTGGGCATCATAGTCATACTGCCCCCAATCGTCGAGGTTGTCCACAACGCGGATCTTGACGACCTGCCCGCCTATGCTGACGCTTCTGGGGATCTTTGGTCGTTCATTCATCATCGCGTTGCTGCATCAACCACAGCCTATGATCTAGGGCCATGTCAATGAGGTCTTGCAATGTGCCGCCCTCCAGCATGCCCGACTGCTTCTGCTGCCGACGCCACAGGTGGATGGTCTCGTCTGTGGCCTCAATTAGCCGCTGCCATTCGTCATACATGGCTCAAAGGGGCATAGGCTCAAATAATGCCCGCTTAGACGAGAAAACAACGCCACATCCCACGATTGGCTTGGCTGAGTAAACTCTGCCATAGTTCATGGCTGGATGCTCGTGGTCAACGCCACAACCGACCTGCATGCCGAACACGCAGTCCTTCTGGTTCGCGTGATACCATACGCCAGCCTGTGAGTGCAGGTGTCCTTGGACTACGCTCAGGAACTCGGCTTGGGAGTTCTTGTGGGCTGCATACTGCCCGCCTTTGCCTTTGTCCCCGTGCCGGTAGATGACCCCGTCAATCTCAAGGTCTGAGAATCTTGGGTGGACTGTCCAGCCGTCCAGATCCCAGAGCGATTTGAAGTCCTTGAGTGCTTCTTCTGGGATTCCAATGGTCGTTGCCTTGCGACCCGGCAGGGCATCGTGGTTGCCGACTAGGATGTCCACCTTGGGGAATGCCTTGTGCAGCTTCCTGACCTGTGCCTTGGCTGCGCGGTATTCGTCAGCAGCAGACGGCAGAGAAACGTCCTTTTCGTGGTAGCTGATTGCTGCCCAATCCACTAAATCTCCGATGTGGACAACGCGCTTGCAGCCGTGCTTCTTCTCGATGCTTTTGAGGAAGCGGATGTAACCTGGATGCATGCAGGGCATGTGTGTATCCCCGATAACTAGAACTGGTGATTTGCTCATTGTATTAATTTCGTGGTTTTCGTTGGGTTGCGATTGTCAACCGCAGAACACGGCCAGACCGCCAATGATGGCAAATAGGACGAGGAATGTCAGGCCAATGGCAGCAGCGGCCTCGATCAAGTCCTGCTTGCGTTCTTCTTTGTCAAGGTCGTTCATACTCCTAGCCCCCAGGTTGCGTTATATCCACGGGTGTCGATGTGGACGAATGTGCTGTAAAGTCCAAGGCCGCCTCGGAACATATTAGAACTGCGCCATTCTTTGAGGATCTTATATGTCTCATGCGGCGTCGTGTTCTTAGCTTGGAAGTCCAGAGCGCGGAACTGTAGGTGCTGAGAGTATTTCGCGCCTCCTACGGATTGATTGTATTCTGGTGATCGGTAACTGCTTGTGATCGTGATTGGCTGCTGCAATACGTTCCTCAGCTCGTCCAGTATCTTGAGAGCCGGCACGATACGATCCCAATACTCTGCTGGAGGGCAGTCGTTCTTATTGCGCCCAAAGTAGCGCGTTAACTCATGCGCCTTGAAATTCTGGAAACCCCATCCGTTGAACCATTCCTCAAAGGTCATAGCGTTTGCGAGGGTTGATGATTGCAATGGCTACTGCGGCAACAGTCAGTGCGGCTACGCCAATGGCGTATGCCGTCTGCTTCTTGCCCACGTGGATGGATAGGGTCTTGGTCAATTTCATTTGTAAGGTTCGCTTGGTTTCAGTAATGGGGAGAATGACAAAACAGTGGGCGATACTTGCGCCCCTTTGATGCGCTCCAGCAGGTCGATCCCGCCCTCTTTGACGCAATGGAAGGCCAGCTCAGAGCAAAACCATTTGTCGTCCTTGTCCTTGCGTCTGCGGCTCAGGAAGCGGAATACGCCATTGAAGTCGTATTTCTTGCCGATCTGCCGGTGCAGCCAGGATGACGCCATTGCCCATTGTGCCGCGTCCATGCCCTCGACATCGAATGCCTCCACGTTGCTCCAATCCTGCAACGGGCCGCGCAGCCTAACCCGGTTGGGCTTGTGCCACGCCTCGATGATGCGCTTGTCTGGCAGTTGGATCGCTGCGTGACTGTATTGTCCATTGGTCTGCCAACGGATCAGTCGAGAAATGATCCCCTTGCCCTTGAATAGTAGAATCTTTGGTTTATCCATGATTATGGTGTTTGTTGTCATTTAAAAAATAATCCGAGCAGCATGACGTATGCAACGCCAGCCATGTGAGCCAGGAGAAGCAAGAATGCCAAGGAGTAATACCCGCTGCGTCCTGCGTAGAAACCTTTGAGGTGGCAGGTCGCAGCCAATACGCCAGCCAGTTGACGGAAGAATATGTTGCCGTGGACGCCCCAAAGAAAGTATTTCTCTGCAAGCGGGCTGTTGATGTAGTGCAATGACCAAGGTATTGCCCAGTATAGGTTGTCCAAGAATGCGCCCACGAATGAGATTGACACTCCCAGAATGAGCCACTGAGCCTCTGTCATGCGTCCTTGCCTTATAGACGCAAATACTCGCGGCCCCCATGCCCGAACGACCGCTAATGCTAGGATGATGGTCGGGACTGTCAGGCCAAGGCTTGCCGCCTCACTGATTTTTTGGATCTCCATCGTTGAGTGCCTTTATTACCTGTTCGGCCAACTCGTCAATTTTAGGGCTGATCTTCTCAGCCAGGTGGATGCGTCCTTTTAGTTCGCCCACTTCTCTGGACAAGTCGGCAATGTTGTTGATTGCCTGGTCGTGCTTTTTCTCGATCTTGTCAGACTGCTTCACCTGATGCTTCCACAGTGCTGCAACGGCTCCGGTCAAGCCAGTGGTTGCTGCTGCCATGATTGGCACTATTGATGAACTGTCCATTGGGTCAGGTCACAAGTTTGGCGCGTTTGTATTGGCCAAGTATTTTGCGTGAATGTCTACGCGAGATTCAAGCCCACCAAGAGTTTCAACCAGTTGGGTGAACTCAGGAAAGTCGCGGGGTGTCTGTCCTTGTCGCAACGGCGTGTCTAGTATGTCATCGCCAGCAGGGATCAAAGTCTTCCCTGCGTGATCGCCACTGTAAATGGGCTTGGAGCCAGTAGTCCAGAAGTGTGCGTGTCCTCGACTAAGTTGTGCGTCACGAATTGCATCAAGCACTACGGCAGCGGTTTCGGGGGTTGTTACAAATCCAATCATAGTGATAATCCTGTGCAGCCTTCCCAAAGGTTTTTAAGGGCAAGTGTGAAATCGCTGTTGAATCCAGAATCAGTTGAGGTGTGGAAAAACGCAGCACCCATTTCTCCGCCCCAGTATTCGTCAGCATTATCGTAGCCAAAATATGCATTTACAGCCATAAGGTAGTCATTTGCATAAGATGAAGGCTCGTCTGCAACTACCCCTGACGAATAGGCAATGTTATTGAATCCAGAAGATGTGCGGTCATCTAGGTAAATGTCTCCTCCACTTTCTATAGAAGCAAAAATACGTTGTGTGCCAGAAGATTGCGCCCCGCTTTGGGCAAATGAGCTACCGCTATATTCACCATAATAAAAGCGCATACGCCCTCCAACTCGCTGCTTGACTACGTTGCCATTATCAAATGAGTTAAAATCGTCATATCCGCCCATTGGAGTGCCAAGGGAACCAGATATATCCACTTGCAAAAACCCATAGCCCTGCGCCCCTAGAGACAAGCCTTTGCCAACACTGGTGCTGCCAGTGTCAAAGTATCCAGAATAGGAAGGGTTGCTAATATATCCTGCATTATGCCCAATGCTTCCGTTAAACGTCCCTTGTGTGCCACTTACGAGGCAGCGGGAGTTAGCAGATGCTTGCTGCCAGACGGGTAAATACACACGAGCCAGGCTAGAATACCATCCTCCGCTTTTGCCGGTAACATAGAACGTGTCAATGGCTTGCTTTTGGTCATCTGACAAGGCAACGCCGTCACCTTCAATGGCAGCAGCGTATGTGGCAGCGTCAGTGTCGCTAAAAGAAAAGCCAGATGCCAGACCGCCTACAAGAGATCTGGAAAGGCTACGCGACAACAAGCGCGATAGTGGGCGGCTGGATGCCATGAATCAGATAAGGTTGCCAGTGATGTCAAGGTCTGGCGATGTTGCACCAGAAAGCACAAAGTCAATTTGCTGAGTTCCAAGCGCAACGATTAGGCCGCCGGCTGCGGTAATGCTGCCGTCTGGAAATTCTGCGGCATTGCTGCCATCGTTCCATTTGATGGACAATGTGCCGCCGCCAAAGTCGCCGCCAGCGTGAATTGCATACTCGCCAGGCTCCAGCTCGACGCTGGTCGTGCCGTTTGCTGTGATGTTAATTGAAAGATTGATGTCTTTGGGCATGATGATTGGGGTGATTAATTAAGATGCTGCGATGACGACCTCGACGATGCTCGGGTCATTGGTTTCTGGGGTAATGGTGATGTCCTCAAGATTGAGATCCCCGCTGGCGTCGGATATTTGCAGAATGCCCTGAGCCGGCAGCGGGTAATCAACAACGATTGAACCCATCGTGACAAATACTGCGTCGCCACCTGCTGGGGTGCTGTTCTTGATGTAGATTCCATACAGGTCAGTGGCTCCCCCAGTGGCGATTCCTTCAAAGTCGTTGCCGTCAAGGGCTGGAACGTATACGCCAGATGATGCGACGCCGGCTATGGTGTCAACTGAAGTGGCGGCAGTAGTGATACCGGTGCATGTGTCGTTGTCTAGGCTGACGTTGAGGGTCGCGTCGTTGGCTGGGTATGCGCCAACGGACTCTCCTTGTATTGTGTGGCTGAGTGTGGGCTTGCTGCTTAATTTGATTACCGGCAAAGCTCCAGCATCAACGACATCAAAGTATTGCGACAAGGTGGCATCAGCGGCAAGTGCTGTGCGAACCTTTGCAGCCCAAGCAGCTGGCAGGTCGCCTGATTCAACGGCAACTGAGAAAGTAAGCGGGGATCCTGGAACATTGGCCGCGGTGACGACAACCTCAGCATTGCCTGAGCCTGTAATCGTGCCGGCTGCTGTGGCTGTCTCGACTTGAATAGTCCCAGCAGACCATGCAGTCGTCCCTGTGCTGTCCAGATCGGAAACGTCAACCACAAGGTCTGAGCTAGATCCCTGCATCATCGCGTCAAATGTGACGATCTTGGTCGCGCTGGAGAGTGCGGTCGATGCGTTGCCCTTGCCCAGCCTGACACTGTTGCTCACATTGGAGCCTCGCGGTGATGCGGTAGCCTCAAGGCCAGAGAATGCTTGGGGATTGCTCAAGTCCATGTCCTTGATCGGGTGTCAAAATTTGACGGGTTATGGGGCTGCGGCAACTGTGGTTACGGACAGGTGAGGGTTGTGGGTCAGCAATTGTTTGGTGACAGTGGCTATGCCCGCGCTGCTTACATTGACTTCGCATATTGGAAACACCATATTGCCAGATGTGTCAGCACCTCCATCCTGACTAAATGAAAAGACCACGTCAATGCTGCTTGGGACAGTAAGCACTGCGGAATCTCCAGCTTTTGTGCTGCCAGCAACCAAATCGGTGGTGGTAATGTCGATAAGTATGTATCCGTCGCCATCGCCGCCAGCACATTCAATGCTGGTCTCCGAAAAACTCAACGGCGCCCAATAAATCGGGAAAAAGCTGCTGCTGTTTAATTCAAATACCTCCCCATCTGCAATTGTGATGAACGCATTGCCATTATCTGTCGCCTTCCACGGGTGAGACGCCTCTCCCTCAGAGTCTTGGATGGATATCACGGGGTCATGCTTTAAATGCTGCTCGGTGATTGTTACCACGTCGTCGGTCTTTTCTACTGTGGCAAGCAAAAGGTAAACGTCGGTCGTTGTGTCAATATCCGCTGGCAGGTCTGTCTCGTTCTCGACTGTGACAGTTCCAGTAAGTTGCCGGTTGGATGTGCCGCCCGCTACTTGAGCAGATGCAATGGGCAGCTTGGCATAGATGTAGGACGTGCCGTCATTGTCCACCTGTAGCTCTTCCTCGCCATCAAAACGTATGGGAGTGGCAAGAGCGGCTCCCTCGGTTGATTCTCCAATAGTCCAATGATGTGCGCGTCCTTTGAAGACTGTCACAGTGTCGTCGCCGTTGCTGATTACTTTCCACGGGTGGCCTAAAGTAGCGGAAGGCTCTTTGGGAATTATTACCTTTCGCTCGTAGAGTGATTTGATTGCATCTCTAGTCTCATTGGCAAAACGGAAAATGCCTCCAATGCTTCTCAGCGGATCAGGTATTTTGACCGGTGTTGATGTGTATCGTCCCAACTTCATTTTCAGTCTTCGGTCAAATCATACAACCGGCGATTCCAGCCACCTTTTTCGGATAAACTCCACTCAATAGTTGTTTGGTATAACTCGCCCCGCTGGTCTTGAGTTGCCGATGTCATTAGCCATTCGTATTCCCCGATTCTCTCGCCAACCACGGGTGGATTGCCTCTAATAAGTCCTTGTAATTCTACCTGCCCTAGCTTTTTAATTTCCTGACCTGTCATGGGGATGTTGCTTTGGGTGGTCTCAGTCCAAGTCAGCGTTGGTGACAAATAGGTGGTTATTCCTCGGTGAATTATTGTCGCCCAACCATGCGCCAGACCATCTTCCTCCCATTCGACGTCTTCCTCTTCGTCAGAAAATAAAGGTGCGGCTTTAAGTTCTACAAAATATCTTCCTCCCTCATCCTCAAGCCAATTGCCAGCCGCGAGCAGATCCCACCTTAGCTCTGCTTCACCATTTAAAACCTTTTCCAATGCCCAACTTGAATTGATATTGCTGCCGTCCTCAGAATCCATTTCTCGCCACTTTGGGTGTTCCGTTATCGGCATATCCCTTAGACGTCCATCTAGTCGATAGGTGGGCAGTGCCTCCAGCGACAATTCGTCTCCGTTCTCGCCCCCAAACGCAGTGCCAGACACTCCAGTGTAGTTGACTGCGACCAACACAGTCCCACTATCCTCGTAAGACGCAGACTTGCTTTCAATGGCGAGAAATGAATAGACAGAATCAACACTAGGATCCGCTACCTGGATTGATTCGCCACGCTTGAATCTGATCTGAGTTGCCTCCGATTCCCATGTCTCTGCCAGCATGTAGTAGCTGCGAGATGCAGTCCATCCACCATTCTGGTTTTGGGTTGGCGCGAATCCCATTTGCGGGATAATGTCGCCCGCGTTTAAATTTCTTCTAGTTGGCATAATACTTAAAATGATGTCATATTGCCGACGACTCTCTCCATTAGTTGTCGAACACGTTTCATGTCCTCAGAGAGAGCAACGGGTGACTCTGAAGGCCCAGCACCAGATCCAAGGAATGGGTTGAATCCACCAAGGCCAAGGTCTTGGGATGCTTTTCTTGCTCTCGATTCTGCGATCTCTCTATTGAGACCCATCAATTGTTCTTTGAGCGTGATTGCAAAATCAACAGCTTTTTGCTGTTCTTCAATATGCAACCCGCGCGTTATTCTTTCGGTCGTGCCTTTTGGCAACACTCCTCCCGTTTTAAGACCCCCTTGCTCTAAATATGAAGAGATCGCGGTTACTATGCCTCCCTTGGTCTTGTCCATGCCAAGCTCAATTCCTCGCTGAACCAGGACTCCTATCACTTGCCCTATTTTTAAAAATAGAGTTGGGTCTCCATTCACGGCATCACTAATTGCCAACCCTATAGACTCACCGGCAATTTTCATTTTTTCCTTAAATTGAGGAATGAAGTCTGTGCCAGCATCGAGGGCATCTTTTAGTCCCTCGTTGAATCCCGTGCCGAATGCAACCTTAATCTGGCTCATGGCATCTGCCATCATGGATTTCTTGCCGTCAACAGTTTCAGCCAGCTTGTCCATCATGCCGTCAACGTCTCGGACGTTGTCTGCCAAAAATGCCATTGTCTGCGCGTTGGTGTGAGTGCCAACAATGCCAGCCTTGACCGCCTCGTTGTATTCCATGAAATTCTGACGACCGGTCTTAGTCAGCATGCCCAGCTCCTGCAACCTGTTTACCATTTCAAGGTCTACGTTTTGACCTGCCGCAAATTGATTATACATGCGGCCAACAGTCACTGCCATTTCGTCGTATTGAACACCAGTTGCGGCAGCAAGGTCTCCAACGAACTTGAGTCCTTGTCCTGTTGCAAGTGCGGCTCCCCCCAAGCCTTCTAGAACTTTTGATGCCTTTGCAACCTCAGAAATCTCAAACGGAGTAGATCCAGCAAACTCCTCGATCTCCCTCATTCTTTCTGCTGCTTTTTCAGCAGATCCCAGCATGACCTCAAACTGGACTCCAAGTTGCTCAAATGTCGCAGCTTCTTGTGATGCGCTCTTGATGAAGTCCACAGCACCACGGGCTGCAATCTTCATGGCATCAAATGCCTTGTTGACCGCCAGGATCGCTCCAGTCGCGCCAGCAATGCCAAGGATGGACGATTTGACGCCGCCAACCTGCCTAGTCACGCCACGCATTGTGCGCTCAAACTGAGACGCGTCTGCGCCGATTTTGACTTTAAGACCCGCCATGCCTATTCATCGGTGTCAATTGTTGAATATTGCGTCCAGACGCTCACTGAGGCTCGGTGCTGACTCGTCGCGTGTCGGGTTGCCTTTCCAGACTTTGACGCCTTTTCGGTAGAGTATCGCATGGATCAACTGGGCTGCAACGTCTGAGGGTAAGTCAATGATCTGGTCGGGTGTCCATCCGTATTCAGATGCCAACGAGTCAACCATCGTGGCAACCTCATCGGCTGGATCCCCGTCTACTTTCCCGGCGTGTTCTCGGTCTCGATTGATGCTGCGGCCTCGCGCTCGGTGACGCGGGTCGTGTAAGCGTCTGCGGCCTCGACAAGGGCATCAGGAGCCGTCAGGAACTCGTTGATGATGTCTTGTGCCGTTGCGTCGTATACGCCCTTAGAAGCCAAGCTATAGGCTCCATACAGGTTCACGTCTGTCGGCTCGGCCTTGGCTACATTCAAGATGTGCATGATTAGTTTGCGGGTGCGGGCATTCCACACGGCAAGTCCTTCTGGCGGGCTATCAATAAAAGCGGTATCTGGTTCGGTGTTCATCTCTGGTGCAATAGTTTGTCTAGGGTGTCGATTTCGTGGGGTTTCATGTCCTTGCCAATGTAGGCCGTCTTGCCTCGATGTTGGATGCGGGCAGTCGTGGCTTGCTTGCTCAAGGTGATCATGCGCTCATGGCCAAGGATTGCCCCTTTAGCGTAGGCAATGGCAGAGTCGGGCAAATACGTATAGAGGTCGTCTCTGGAATACAGGACGGCGTCTGTGGCGGCAGCTTCTGGGAAGCACCAAGTAGTCACAACCTGGTTCTGTTGCCAGCCCAGCAATGGATGCCCCAATGCAATCAGGACAGCGGCCATGCGAGTATTGGTCACGCGGGTTGCTGGCCCGTCGTGCTGCTGGCATCGTCCAGTCTTGAGCATCTGTTTCAACCTGGCATGCTCATCAAATGCCCGCTTGCAGACTGCCAGTGGATGGTCTGGATTGTTTGCCAGCCATGCCGCGTCCTTGTATCGCTTGATGATCTGCTTGGGACTGTTGCCGGCTCCGTCGGTCTGGTCAAAGTGGAAGATGATGCGCGTCCCATTGCCCTTGATGCCGTCACCTTTTTGGCAGTCGTATGGGCGGTCAGGATGGAGGGGAACGTCGAAGGCGTAGACAGTGGCTGCGATTTGCAGGTTGTCTACGTCTGCCCCCATGTCCGCGATGTTGGTGGTTCCAAAACGGGGAACCACACTTGGCTTGCTCAATTTGTTCATTTCATTTCAGCCGCTTGGCGGCAGTGTATTAGCTGATGCCGGCGTAGCTTGAGAAGCTGACCTCGATGCGCTTGTAGTCCTCGTTGGACTTGGTGATGCTGATGCTCTCAACAATGGCAGCGGATCCAACGGAACCGATCAGGAAGTCGTCTGGTGCATCGTCAAGGGAGACGGCTGCGGCAAGCGTGGTGCTAAATGGGCTGGTGGTAGGAAGGAAGCCGGAAAGAGTGCCTTCGATGCCCTCGCCGTAGTAGGTGGCAGCAGTAGGATCGCCGTCTGCGTCCATGATGCGCTTCACCTGCTGAGTGCTGTTGGCAGTGTTGCCATCGGAAATGATGCCCGTCTGCGAGGTAAGACCAAAGGGCGCGTCTGTGCCAAATTGAGTAGCCATGCCTAATTGGGGCTGTCAAATACGCGAAACGAGACAGTTGGCCTCAAAGTTGACCTCTAAGACTGATTCGTCCCATTCCTGGTCGCTGCCATTGTAGACCCAGTGATCCATATGCACGTCTGACTGCACGGCATTCTTGACTGATGTGGGATCGCAAAGCAGGACTTCAATGGTGTCGATCCATGTGTCCACGTCGAAGTCGTCCTCGTCGCCGGCATGGGTTCGCAGCTTGATTATCAGCTCACAGTTCTGGACGTGCGACAATGCCACAGAATGAGACTCGGCCCCAGAGACTTCCACAGCCAAAGTCGGCAGGTCAATGTCCTCGCGTTGCTTTGAGTCTGCGACAGTGATTGACGCGCTCGGTGAGTTTGCGTCCAAGTAGGATACAAGAGAGTCTTTTAGTCTTTGAGTGGTTGTCATGATTGAATCTTATGTCGTTTTGCCCATTCTCTAGCTGCGCGTTTGTTAAACTTGGCCACGGCGCGGGCATTCTCTCGAGCCGCTTTCTTTTGAATGCGCTCAACATGCCGCAGCCGCTTGCGTGTCTGCTGGTCTAAGTATTTAAGCGCGTTCCTGCGCCCCTCATTGAGCGCGGATGCAATACTGGCATTGCTAATTAGCCGTCGCATATACGGGACGCGGCTTGCGATAGTGGTCTGGGGTTTGAAACGGGTGCGGTTGATCTGTGAGTAGCCAGAGCCGTTTCTGGCGTGACGTCTGACTACGTTTGGCACGTTTGGAATCTCCCCAATACCGGCTTCGTCTCCAGCTTCGATCCAGGATCCTTTTGCGTAGCCAATCTTCAAAACCTTGTTTTTTGCCACCTGCTGGAACTCGGCCTCGCTAAATGGGGCGCGTCGGTATTGGCCTTTAGTCTGTATGTCCCTAGGGATGCGTCCTCGACTGTTCCTGCGTTTCTGGTGGGCTTGACCTGGTGCTGATGAGTCGCCTTCTCGGATTGCGTTGTGCAGGGATTTGTAAACCTGCGCCTTCACTGATCCTGCGAACTTGTCTAGTTTCTTGAATCCAAATGGCTGCACCTTGTGTGCAAGACGATGAGCGGTTTTGTGCGCCACAATAGCCACGAACTCGCTGGATGTTGCGCCAATGACGTTGCCCGCAGCCTTGAGCATCTCCTTGACCGCCCGCTCAGATTGCGGATCAACCTTGGACACAATTTTCATTGGCTGTCTGATACGTCGGAAAGTGTAAAGGTCACGGCAACAGTGCCATGTCTGACCTGACTGATACGAAATGCGTCGCCGTCTACTGTGCAGCGTTTGCCCAATAGAGACTTGGGGCTGGACACGTCAGCAGCCTGTGCGGTGGCTTGGGCTTGGATGTCAGGCTCAAGACCGCCGAATGCGCCCTCCTGTGCCTTCTGTGCGCCGTCCCAGACTACGTTGAAGGTCTGACCAGCCACAACCATTGAGGCTGTCCCCATAGTGGCGTCTGATGCGTCCTGTAGCCCGTTTATAAATGCATCCACGTTCATGCCATGACGGGCGTGTCAACCTATGCAAAGAAAATGCCCCAACCGGCGAAAACCAAGCCGGAAGGGGCGGAACTCCACCAATGAGAAACGTGGAGGTTAACTTTTCTTTGATGCCTTCTTTGCAGCCTTTTTCACCACGGGGGCGGGGGCTTTTTCGATGGCACGTTTGCGCTTGGCGTAACCTGGACGGATGAAAGCGTAGACCTCATCAGAACTGGACTTGTAAGCGTCAAGGATTTCGTCTGCGTCAAGACTGACAATATCCACGATGGGTTTGCCGTCTTTGACCTTAACTAGAAAACTTGGTTTGATCATGTCTTGTAAAGGGTAAGGGGCTGGGTTTTACCCCAGCCCCGTGAAGGTGCTTGACCGATTAGGCGGTCACGATGCGGTGGCCCATGCCAGTGCCTTTGGCCACGCCGTAAAGGAGGCCAACGGAATACTTGAGTTCACCGAGAGTTGGGTCATACCAGCGACGGAATTGAACAGGAATGTTCAAGCCGGGAACAACGATGTTCTCGATCTCAACGCCAGCTTGAGCAGCAAGCTCAGTGTCCACGGAACGACCAGCCATAAGCAGGGCGGACTTGTGGAAGGCGAAGGCAGCGAGGTTCTCGCCGTTGGCGTCGCAGAGGTCGGACTCGTAAACGTCGAAACCAGAAACGCGGGGAACGATGCCCTCGGACTTCTCGGCAGTCATGCCTGGGATTTCTGCGCTGTTGAGGGTCTTAACCAGTGCGCCGTAGTGCGAAGGATCAGCCCAGATGGTGCGGCCAGCTTTAGGAGCCTTGAGCGTGTCGGTCAGGCTGACAGCAAGGTCAACGCAATCGTCGCGGTCGAAGTTGGCAGCGGTGATGGTTGAGTTGGTGCTGAAGTTGCTGTTCACAACCAAGTTCCAGAGGTCACCGAAAACCTTGTCACCAAGTGCTTGAACAGCGGGTGAGATGAAGGTGTCGTTGAGGTGGATGCTGGACTTGCTGCGCTCGTCGTCCTTGAAGCCGTAAACGAAACCTTGGAAGCTGTCGAGAGTGACAGTAGCGGCGGTCAGTTCGGTGTTCTGGCTGGCGTAGCCGGCAGAACTAAGATCAACTGCGCTGGGCTTGGTAGCGTAGCGAGTAGTTACGGAAGCACCGGCTTGAGCAACGTCGTCCGAAAAATCGGTGACGATACCAGCAAGCGGGGCGAAACAGGATTGAAGGTGCGGGAGAGTCTCCTCAGCGATTTGAGCGAGATTAGCACCTGCGATGGTGTTGGTAGCCATGTTGGTAGTGTATTGTAGGTTAGATTAGGACTTGATCGAAAGCACGTCCTTGTGTGCTTGGAAAAATTCGGAACGCTCAACCCCAGGCTCCATTGCGATGAACTTGGCAAGGATGGCGTCGTCAGAAAGGGCTTCGTCGGCAACCTCGTCGTTGATGTCAACGGGTTCTGGTTGGCCAACCTCGGCAAGGATCTCAGCGGCTTTGGCTTCCACCTTTTCGGCAGTTTCCTCGGCAGCTTCTTCTAGCTCCTCGACCTTCTCAGCAACCTCCTCGGCCTTAGCTTCGGCATGTTCGGTAAGTGCTTCGATTTGGCCTTCAAGCTCGGAAACCTTGGCTTCCAGTTTCTCGTTGGCTTCCTCGGCAACAACCTTGGCGGCAGTAGCGTCGTCGATTGCGGTGGCAGCTTCTTGCAGAGCAGACTCGGCTGCGTCTAGCTTGGCTTCAAATTCAGTCACTTGACCTTCGTGGGCCTGTGCTGCGTTTTCGAGTGCTTCGATGCGATCTTTCGCCTCGGACTCGCTGGGCTGAGTTAGTCGGTCAAGTATATTCATTGATTTGTATTTCTTTTTAGTGTCAAATTTCTCATCAGCAAATCCGTAGTTGATCGCCTCGTCAGCATTCATCCACGTTTCGCGTTTCATCATCTCGCGGACTGATTCGTGGCCTTGGCCGGTGCGGTCTGCGTAGATGCTGGCAATCTCATCTGAGATCGACTCAAGTAGTTCTGCTTTTTGGCGCATGGTCTGAGCGTCGCCCTCGGCATAGCTGGACGCCTCATGGATCATCATACGGCCTCCCTTTTTCATGCGGATTTTATCAGCCGCCATTGCGATGACTGATGCCATTGACGCTGCCAAGGTAATGTTGGCGGTCACGTAGACGCCACGCTCACGCAGTTCCAGCAGTTCGTTGTAGAGAGTGTATCCGTCCAGAACGGAACCGCCAGGGCTGTGGATCTCGATGTCCAGAGTATCGGCGGCATTCTCGATGCAGTTCGTGATCTCGCCAGAGACTGCGCCATTCTCAAATGCTGACGCGCCATAGACTTTGCCGATCTCCTCTTTGATTCGATCCATGCTGTCCTTGTGGACAACCTCGTCCAGCGATACGCGGGCGGCTTTGTTTTCAATCTTGATAAATTCCATTATTCTTCCTCCTGTGGTGGTTGCGGTGTCGGGGTGATAGCGTCTTTAATTTTTTGCATGAGAGTGATTGGGCGTCGATATCCCTCATCCTCTTTCCATGCTTCCTTGACTGCGGCTGGCATAGTCGGCAGACCCGCTTGCTCACGGAACTGCACCTCGTCCTCAGTTGCTGGAGTAATTGCACCAGCTCGGACTGCAACGCCATATGCGTCGAATTTTGCCTTTAATGTCTCGAATCCTTCTCGTTCTTGCATAGACTCGCTAGGTTCTGCTTCGCCATCAATGCCCTGCTGTGCGGGTTGCTCGTTGGCTGTCAGCATAGACATTTTGCGGCGATCAATTCCCACGCCATACTTGGACTCGGCTGCTTGTGCTGCCAGTTCTTGCAATGCGACCTCCTCGGCACGGACTAAGTAGTGTTCCTCAAGTGTGCCGCCACGCATCTCGACGATCTCGCGCAGGTTTACGGCCCCCATGCGGTGCATGGCTTCCAGTTCCTTGAGAACGCGTCCGTCGTCGATTGTCAGCTTGGGCGGGGTGCTGAATGTCCACTTATACCATTCCTTGCCTTGTGGCAGGTCACCACGTTTCTGGCCTTTGGCGATGGCGTAACCGACTAGACGCTTGATGCCATACATGAGGATGTCCTGACGATCCTCAATAGACTTCTGAGCCATTGCGATCTCGGTGCGCTGGGCAGTGCCGCCACCGGCTCCGTGTCCAGAGTAGAACGCATACGGCCAAGACAGGCCAGCATATGCGCTACGCAGTAGGCGGTCGTGGAAGTCCAAGAATGGAGTGCCTGGTCGCGTGTTCTGTAACGTCTCAATCTTGCTGCCAGATCCGGCTCGGAAATAGCGGACAGTGCCGCCGTCCAGAGATTGGACAGACACGCCCTTGTCTGTATTGTTGACCTCGGACAAGGTAGTATATGGATCATCAGGATCAGGCCCGCCATGCTCGTTGGTCTCAATCATCGAAATGGCAGACATCTGCATCATGGCAAGACGCTCCCACTCGGTGGATTGGATCATGTCACGGCAATCGTTGATGCAGTGGGTCAGTGCCGGCAGTCCGCGTCCTTGCTGCTGCCATTCTGGGTCATACAGGTGGATGACGTTCTCAGCCTTGAGCCACTTGGACAACTTGCCGTCACGATCCAGAAATGCGTATTCCTTTGGTGCGCCAGATCGGTGGTAGATGATGCCGTCGCGTAGTTCGCCGCCTCTCATCTTGGATCCTTCCTTGAGTCCTTGTGGGGATCCTATGCGGTGCGATGGAATGCCTTGATAGCGCGGAAATCCGTCTTTGGTCTGGGTCAGCAGAATAAATACTTCCCCGTCAACGTCCATGCTGGTTGACCATGTGAAAAGGTTGTTCTTGAGATCGTGCATGCCTCCGCGCACGTCGCCAATAGGATAGAATTTGTTGAGCAGCCAATCGGTGGCCAATGCGCCAAATTCTTTGTCCTCGCCGGCAAACTTGGGAACGAAAGCGCGGCCGACGCTATACATTGAGCGGTCATTGATTGCCTTCTTGATCGGGCCAAAGTTTAGGAAGATGCGGCGGGCATGTGAGACCAAGGTCTGGCGATCCGTTACAGGGATCAGATCCTCGATGTCTTTCTTCTCTATGGGTTCCCATGGCCGGTAGTGGTCATGCTGTGCAGCGCGGGCTGCTTTCCAAGCCACTTTGCGCCCATATTGGTCGAGAATTGCCATGCCATTGATAAGGTGTCAAAACCTCCCCATTGATCTGGTCTGGCTTGGCACAACGCCAGCATCCAGCCATTCAACTGCGCGGGTCAGTGCTGCAAGCTCCTCGGACTTACTCAGCGACATGTTGCCGCCCGTCTGGACTGTAAAGCTGACTCCGTTCTTGCTGCTCGATTGCAGCTTGTCCAAGCCGCCGTCAGTCAGTGATGCGGTCAGGAACTCAGTCTTACGCGCCCGCAGAGCGTCGGCAAAGTTTGAGTCGGAAAGGGCAGCTCTCGCCCAATCCCTAGAAAGTTGCAACCAGTTCGCAGCCATTAATGGCTTGCGGGTGTCAAAACCTGCTCTGTATAATTTTAGAACAGCATGGATCAGCGGACGCTATGCGCCGCTGTCCGAGTGGTTCTCTCTTAAGATTTCCCATGCCGCCGAAACCACTGACGGAACTTGTCCGTTTCCAATGGCCTCGAATCGGTCCATCCGACCGGAAGACCCATCAGCCAATCCATCCAATCCTGGTTTATGCGTGTTTGAGCTACCGCACCACTCACAAACTCCTGAATCTGGGGAGTGAGTCCATTCATCGCAGTCCTTGCAATGGATTTCATCGGTGGGGCACCCGCAATCTGTGAGATGGCACTGATGTTGAATGCACCAATGATCTCCGCAATCTCCGCAACGTCCCGTGTCGGCTCCGAGAATCCTTGTTGGTTCTCCCAAGAAATCCGGTTCCAGAGGACCAGCAGGCCAAACGTATTCTTTACTTGGGTCGTCAGATTGATCTGACTTCCTTTCTTCCCTTCGGGGCGTTGTTGGTAGGCTTGCCGCCCTTCCTGGTTGATTGGAGTTAGCCACGATCCAGAGTCGCTTTCTTTTGTGTGGGGCTCCGACATCATCAGCTCCCAAACAAGTCCATCTTGCATCATACCCGAGGGCGGCAAGGTCTCGGCAGATTTCAGGGAAGTAGGCAGTCCCTGCGAGACCTGGAACATTTTCAAGGAGCAAGTGTTTTGGCCTGACGATTTCGATTGTGTCTCTAGTTGCTGGCCATTGGTTCCTCGGGTCTTCTGGCCCAAGTCTCTTTCCGCTTGTGGTGAACGGTTGGCACGGGAAGCCCGCTGTGATGACATCAGCCATTCCCTTGTAGTTTTCAGCGAATCCGAGAGAAACAAATTTTCGGATATCTCCACAATAGATTGGTGCATCATCGAGAAACCCGTCCTTGACTCGTTGTTGCAAGACTCCGCAACAATACTTGTCCCATTCGACATATCCGATTGCACTCCATCCGAGCAATTGTGTCCCAAGGACTCCGCCGCCTGTGCCTGTGAAAAGCGAGAGTTCATTCATTCCAGTGATTTGCCGCTTGTTTTGCTTCGGCGTAGGTTTCCCAAAAATTCCCAATCCATTCCTCATATGGTCCTCTGTCGTCCTCGCCGCAGCGGATTGCAGTCCATCCCCGTCCCATTCCGGCGGGATCTGGCACAACTTCCGGGAGAGAACAAGGCAGCGCAGGACAACCCGCCTCGGCGTCGAGTTGTTCCACGTTTTCCGGCTTCGATAGGGCTTTATTCATCATTCAACAGTGTTTGGTGCAGCGTCGGCGGGTGCCTGGCTTTGATCGTTGAAATTAAATGAAATTGCCTGATTTATTGCAAGTCTTTTTTTTCAAAAATCAAATCCTGGTATGATACGCAGCATCAAGGCCGCGACGATCTGCATGGCTGAAACGTCCCACGCGTGGTTGTCTCTGCGGACTTTTACCCATCGGTAATCAACCTGCTTGGTCTTGGCATTCGTTACCTCGCGCTTGGCCTCGGAGTCGATCTGCTTAAGCCATTCCTTGCTTGCATCGTCGGGGATCTCCCACTCTGCTGCTTGGCCAATTCGGTGGGCGTGTAGAATGTCTTTAATGCGGTCAGATGCCCAGTGAGCGTATCTAGCCCGCGCCCCTTTGGACGTTTGGGCGGTCTGGAACCTAGTGAATGGTCGTTGCACCACGTCGCCGTTCCTTTGCTTATACGGGAACGACTCGCGGCCTGAGCCGTGCAGGGCAGTCCAATCCTGAGAAGCACATGCGGAATATACTCGGTCAGTATCGTATTGGGCGTCCAAGAATACCATCTTTGGCTGAACTCCGTATTGCCTCTGCTTGGCCAAAATGTCGTCAAATGTCTCTAGTCGTCCATACCATAGCCGGCGTGAACTGCCGTCACCACGCCATGCCTCGACGCCAGCCCAGAAGTGGTCACGCTGAACGTCAACTGTCATGAACCTGTGCGCCTCGTCGTCGATCTTCTCGCCATTCTCAAATTCCTTGATCAGATAGCCTGAGCCGATCAATGCCTCTCGGTTGTCAGTCAAGTCCTCTTCCCATGCCTCGGCCAGACGCTTCTGGATGAACTGACGCAGCGGGTCAAGGTTGCCGACTCGTTGCGCCCGCTTGGATTCCAGCCAAAGCAGGACGACCTCCCATAGCGGTTTCCTCCAGTTGCACAGGACGTTGTAGTGGAAGCCGACATGACCTGGTAGGTTGCCGTCATGGGTGGGAACGTATTGCGCCCCCTCTGCCAGCAATCGCCTTGGCTGCGGCTTGTCCTCGCATATCCAATCGCATTCGTCGTTGCAGCATTTGATGTGCGCGGTCTTAGCTCGGTCTAGGTCTGGCAGAGATTCGTCGTCTGAATATCCAATGTTGCACCATTGCCAGGGCTGGATCTCTCCGCATTCTGGGCAGGTGAACATGAACTCGCGCTTGTCGGTCTGCTCCCATGCTTTGTCTAGGTCATCGCCTTTGACGCCGGCTTGGGACAGCAGAAAGAATTGCCTGTTCCAGCGGTCATGCAGACGACCACGGGCCTCGTTGACCATGCCGGCTCTGTATTGCCATGCCTCGTCACAGAACACTCGACGCATTGACTTGGACTGCAATCCGCTCATGTTCGCGCCCGTCATAAACAAGGCCATGTGCGGAAATAGGATCTGCATCTTTCGAGCCTTGTGCCTGTCCTTGGGCATCAGCTTGGAAGTCTCTGGCGTGTTCTGGATTGCGTAGTGCATCCGCGTCTCTGCCCAATCGCGCAGGTCATCGTCTGTCTGTCCAACTAGCAAAGTCGGGCCAGGATCCTGTGCAATGATGTATTCCATTGACGCCTCCATGAATGTAGTCTTGCCCGTGCCAATCGGTGCAAGGTAGACGCATTCCTTGACTTCTGGGTCTCCGACGGCATCCAGCGGGGCAATCTGCCAAGGCGCGTTCAAGGATTGATACTTGGGCGTCAATCCGTCCTGCAGCGCGACACGTCCGTCTGCCCACTCGCTCGGTGTCAGTCTCTCAGCCGGTTGCGCGGCCTCAATCGCCGCCATGCCTACGCCCTCACTCATCGCGTCCTATTTCGTCGATCTTCTTGTATTCCTCCTTCATCGCCCGCAGCACCTCGTCGGCCTTTTCGCCAATCAATTTCTGCATGGTCTCTGGGCTGGCCCCGTGAATCATCGGTGGCAGGTCTGCTTCCAATCGCTTGACCGCCGCCTTAAATACGGATCCCACGCGAGTCATCTCCTCCTCGACTGAGTTGCGGCTAATTAGCTCACCTTGAGCCTGTGCCAGCTTCGTGGACGATAGCAGTCCTCGGATCTTGATCTCGATGGTCTGTGCCGTGTGCTTATCTGGCGCGTTAATCATGTCCAGTTTCAACTGGTCAATGTCAATGTTGTCTACGTCAACGACCAGATCGGCTTCGTGACTCGGTGGACGGAATCCTGGCTTTAGGTTTTCGGGCAGCTTTCTGGCAGTCCGTAGATGCCGCATGACGTCATCGTCAGAGAACACGTCAACGCCGCATCTTTGCCAGCTTCGCAATGTGACCACGCTCGTGCCAATCTCGGCAGCTCTAGCGTTTAACGTCGGGGGCTTGTCCATATCTTGTGCCATCTACAGGGAAAGGTTGCCAAAAATGTGCCACATAAAGAAATGTCGAGATGAGGCGCAAC
>Ga0208793_1000634_pt1 | contig 22783 bp, 18 predicted proteins | sample 17_taG_FD_184092 | JGI IMG/M metagenome (GOLD analysis project Ga0208793, IMG submission 184092) | Marine viral communities from the Subarctic Pacific Ocean - 17_ETSP_OMZ_AT15314 metaG (SPAdes) (version 2) | ecosystem: Environmental > Aquatic > Marine > Oceanic | place: Pacific Ocean | collected...
AGCATTTACTCTGTAACTATCTCTGATATGGTCTGGATAATGTGGTATTGTAACCATACATTTTAGACCAAAATATTTAGCAACTGCCGATGTTATCGCACTTTGTGGTGATGGAATACCGGCAGCCGTTAATATCCCACCATTACAATCGTTTTGTATGTGGTCTATATTATCATAGACAAGTTTAGAACATTGTCTAACTTTGCCACCACTAACACCGTTGAGATTAAAATAGTCGTCTCTTTTTACAAGAAATCCACTATGTTCTTCTATCGGTGTTAATTCATTTATCCAAGTATGAAAATGTTCTTCACTAAAAGATGGGAAATTATCAAAATTAATCAACGTCCTGCACTGCTACAAGATAATAGGTAACATCATATTGGTCGACCTTAAAATTAATTCTCGATAATCCTTTTTCACTTACTTCGAGAGTTGCAGTTTCACATTCCTTGTTTGCTACTAATACATCCTTAAACAAGTTAGCATTAAACGAAACATTATCTATATCTTCATGTGTTTCAGTTTCTACTGGAATTGTAACTCTGTTTGTATTGATTGACGAATAACCTATTACAAGTTTCACTCCATCATCATTTGTAATTACCGTAAAGGTGTCTGTATCAGGTAATGCAGATTTACCACTAATGAACCTCTGAATGAAATTGGTATCAACTTTTATTTTAAGTTGAAATTCAGGTATTCCCTTTAATGGTGGGGGCTGATTGATAACTGATTTGTCCGACAGCATAAAGTTGACCTTAGAATACTGGTCAGACATTTCAAGTGCAATTGCTTTATCCCCTGATTGAGTTAAATTAAGAGATACATCATCATCTAAAACACCTATTAATTTACTAAGCTGTTCTGTATCATAAACTCCTAATTCAGCATCTTGAAAACTCCAACTATTCATTTCAAGTTCACCGAGTAATGCTTTATCACCAGTAATAAACCTTGTTGACAAGGTATCTCCTTTACTGTTAATAACTACTGCATTAACATTACCACCTAAATGATATTTATCAATGAATCGAGTCAATTTGTATTTGTCCATTTATTATTCTCCTTATTATTAATGTGTTATATATACATATATACAACTTTGTTCAAAATCAAAAAAATCTTTCTATACTTTGTTCTATATCTACTGGTTTTCCCCAATTCAAAGAATCATAGAACATTTGTAATTTTTTGGTCATTGCTTGACCATAAATTTTATCGTGATCTATATGTTCATGTATATAGTTCATAATTTCTGGTGGATCCTCATGTCCTTTATATGCCACGACCTTTAATCCTAATGGATTTGTCTTTAAATACACCCAACGAATTTTATCCCCATTGTTAATAAACCCATACTTGTTATCTTGACCAAAATATTTCACTAAGTCATTGTATGCAATTGCCGCCTTTACATGAACTGGTGTTCCTTTGTGGAATAAAGAAAATACTCGTCTATCTTTTGGTTTTTCAAGTATCGAAGTTGAACTATGTTCATTTTCTTTTCTCAAATATTTCCATATTCCCTTGACTCCTGTTGGTGAAGAAATTTCATCCAACTGATTGAGTTTCATATTCTTTCTAAATCTTGTTATTCTATGGTCTATCTTATCTTTTGGAACATCACCCAAAATGTCCTCTAATACATCTTTTAATAACTGACGAAATAATGGTGCAAAATTACTACGAACTGTATCTAATCCCTTAACCATTGTTTTGTTTACTTGAACACCATTATCTGAAATAACTTTCATCCCATATCGTTTCTTTACAATAAACAATCCACTCTTTGCTACAATCTCCTGTTTAATCTCAAATCGGTGTTTATCTAAATTACAAAATCTTCCAGCAAAATAATCATAAGTTTCATTTAAAAATCCTTGAACTTCTGTTGCTATCTCGTTAATTCTTTGAGTCATCATCACATCACTCATATCACCTTTAAACCTGTGTTCAATTAATGGAACTGCAGAATAAAATACTGAATCTGTATCAATGTAAATACAATAGTCTTTTTCCGTTCCTAATTCTTTATTATAGAAATGATTAACAAGTTTACGAGTGAACTTGATAAGAGATTGGCCTGTTAATGTAGTTGCCTCTGCATTATCCAAATCATAGAACCTAAATACAGGAAGTCCTAAAACTCCATACATAGAGTTCAACACAATCTTCTGAATGTGCTGTCGTCTGTTGAAATAACCATACTTATCTTCATCACCCTCATCACCAAACTTCTTAGCCAATTTCCTAAACTCTTTTCGTTGGTCAAACCATTTAGATAATAATGATGGTATCAATCCTTGTTTATCAGTTCTATACAAAATACCATTATTGGATATTGATACTTGATTATTATCAAAAAACTCTTTAAGTTCTACTTCAGTAAGTTGTCCTTTTTTCTTATCACTCATATAAACAGAATAAGTTTTCTTTTTACCCTTAATAAATTCTTCTGGATTCCAACCAATAACTTTACCAATCTTCATTTCAGGAGATATATTCAAACTCATAATAACTGACGGATACATAGAAGTAATATCTAAATCATATACCCAATCGTGTTTGCCCCGCTGTGGGTCCTGAACATATGCTCCTGCAAATTTCTTGTCCTTTGTAATCTCACTCTTTATTGGCTTGTTAGGTGCTACTACTCCAAGTTTTTTGAGATAAGTCAATATGGCTCCTTCTAAAAATCGTGAATCATACTCTATATCCTCATATGGAACATGACCAATATGAGATATGGCTCTTGCAATTTCTATAAAGTCTAACTTATTATCTAACTTCTTTACAATCCTAACATCATGAATGTTATATTCAACAAACTTCTTCAGATCATTTTCATATAAATCATTGAGTGTCCCATCATATGAAATCTTGTTTGTTCCGACTTCTGAATGACCAATATCATCTAATCTATAACTTGGTTTAGAACTAAATGTAAAATTTTTATATAACATAATATAATCTAAACAGGATACTCCTGCTAACATATATTTTTCTCTGTATTTATTATAATAAACTGATTGTATCGGTGAAAGACAATCTGCTATATTCTTACCAACTATCTGCTGTGAACGGTTGTAAAGATAAGGAATATCAAAACCATCTATGTTCCACCCCGTAATGATTGTAGGTCTAATTTCGAGATATTTTGCAAAAAACCGTTGTAATAACTCATACTCGGTTTGATAAGATTCTACTGTTACATTTTCTCCAAAATTCTCATTTTTTAATAATAATTTTTCATCTAAAACAAAACAAAAATATTCATCAGTTACACTATCGTGAATAGCAATAGAAGTAATCTTATTTGGAGCCTTTCGTGGACTTGGAAATCCCTCTGTGACTTCAACCTCAATATCAATAATCATAATTTTATGACCAGTTGATGGTTCTGAACTGTCCTTATACATATCAATAAGAGTTCGTGTTTCAGGATTAATATCACTTTCGTGTAATCCTATTACACTCTTATCCCATTTATATATTTTCTTTAATCTGTCGCCGTATAAGGATACATGAGTTCCATAATTGTCTTTCACATAAGCATACCTTTTATAAGGTACAACTACATGACCGTTATGATCATCCCATATATGAACTTTGTTTTTACGACTTTCGTAATAAACGTTTTGATAAATTTTATAACCTCTTTACTTTACTATAAGTATCTAACTACAAATCGTTTCTATCAATTTTTTGCTAACTTTGTATGGATCACAATTTGATGATGGTCGTCTATCTTCTAAATACCCTTTACCATCTTTCTCTACTTGCCAAGGGATACGAATAGATGCTCCTCTATCTGAAACTCCATAACGAAATTCTTTAATAGAACAAGTCTCGTGTTCTCCTGTAAGTCTTTGGTCATTATCTTGACCATACACATCAATGTGCTCTTGTGGATTTTTTGATAATTTTTCACAAGCTTCAATAATATGATTATATCCACCATCTTCTCTCATTTCCCCCGTAGAGAAGTTAGTATGACAACCTGCACCATTCCAATCACCACCAATAGGTTTTGGATGTAGAGAAACCCACAAACTATTTTCTTCACAAATTCTTTCCATCAACCATCTTGCTACCCATAAGTCATCACTCATATGAATAGAACCACCTGCACCGATTTGATATTCCCATTGACCTAACATCACTTCTGCGTTAGTTCCACAAATACTAATACCAGCATCAATACAAGCATTTAAATGTTCTCTTGAAATCTTTTCACCGATATTTCTACCACAATAATAATCTCCTTGTGGATTAGGTTCTCCAGCTTCTGGCCAACCTAATGGTCTATTGTTTTCATATAGGGTATACTCTTGTTCAAATCCAACCCATTCATCAATATCATCCTCTATATCTGTAATGGTTTCTTCCAACAATCGTCTTGTATTTGTTTCATGTGGTGTATCATCTACATTCCATACTTCACATAAAACTACTGAACTATTCAACTCTAAAGGATTTGGATAAACTCTTACTGGTTTTAAAACACAATCAGAACTACCACCTTCGGCCTGTTCTGTTGAACTACCATCGAATCCCCAAATAGGAATTGAAAAATCTTTGTTCTTATTTGAAGTCTTAACCACCTTAGTTTTACTTCTAATTTGTGTTGGGTTACATCCGTCCAACCACAAATATTCTAATTTGTGCATTTTAAATTCTCCGAACTTAATAAAGTGGGGGAAATATATTCCAATCCCCCCCGAACTCTACTATTAGAAACTAACTGCAATACCAACATTGAAATACCTTGGAGTTCCAAGAAATACTTCTGCGTTATGAGCTGCGTGGACTTTATCCCCGTAACTATTGTATTGACTATGATCTACGGCGTCTTGAACAAATACTGCGTCTGTCGCATTAAACACATGACCAAATAGAGATACATCGTATCCACTAATTGGTAGTGCGTAGGAAGCGTGGAGATCCACTTTGGAATATCCAGGGGCTTGCCATACTTGTTCTCTGTCTGCATCTTCGTCTGAACCATCATACTCTCTTGCTCCAGGACTCCAATCAGAATAATTATTATCATACTGATTGTATACTGCTTGTAATTTAAGTCCTTTTACAGGAGTGACTGTTCCAACAAGTGCGAGAGATGTTTGAGGCTGATCACCTACAAACAAACCATCAAGTGCATAAGTATACGGAGTAGTCGTTTGTCCAATGACTTGACCATCTTCGTTAAACTCATCTTCTTGATAATTACCATCGGCATCACCATCAAACTTCCAAGTACCAACACTTACTATGGCGTCTAACCTAAGTATATCAAGTACTTCTGTGGAAGCTTCAACTTCAATACCTTGGTGTTTCTGATCTATCCCTGTAAGGAAGATTACATCAGTATCACCTGAATCACCTTGTCCACTTGTTACAGATTTGGTAAGGTTTCTATCTTTCCAATCTGTACTGTATGCGGACACTTTAACTGCTCCAAGACCTGACGAATAACTTACACCAGCTTCTGAACTGACGAATTTTTCGTTTGCAGGGTCTGAAGCAACCGTACCATCAAAATAAATCACATTATCCATAATGGGCGGTTTTTCTACTATACCAAAATTACCGAAAACACTAATGCCATCAGTAATATCATACATTGCTCCACCTTTGAACTGAGTAGTAATAATAGCGTCAGCTTCAACATAGTTGTTCTGTTCTACTAACTCACCAAGCTCATTTTCTATGAAGTTTGCCGCGAAATGGTCATCGTAAGTATAAGCAATGCTTGATACTCCACCCATACCATATGCAGAAAGTGGACCTGAAGCGTAAGCTCCTTGTACAAATCCACCTAACCAATCAACAGTAGTTTCATTGTGATAAGCGATAATATCACCTAACTCAACTCTTTTACCATCGGGAGAATTATCATCTGCGTAATCCACATAATAATCACCACCAAGTAAATCACGAACTTCACGTGCGTGTTCTATACCTGCTGTTCTCCAATCTAAACCAAATTGTAATTTAAGTTCATCACTCAAATCATAGTTAAGTTTAGAAATAAGACCAATCGTGCTTTGACGATTGATACTATTACGAAGAATACCAACTGATTGGTTATTACCTTCACCATGCGTTCTGGCGAGAGCTGATTTATCTACATAAACCGTGTCTGCATCACCTGAGTTATAGTCTACAAGTGTATTCCAATCGCGTGTCCAAGGACCACGACCATAATAGAACTTGTAATCATCATCACCCAAGTTACCATCTGCATCAAGTGTCGGTATTTTACCATAAGTACCTGTTCCACCACCTGAACCACCACTCCAATACAGAACTGAACTCAGCCTTGTTTTGTCATTGATAGTTAAATAATGGTTAAGATTTACTAATGGTTTGTGAAAGAAGTTTTCTCTTTCATTTAAGAAGTTAGGATCGTGTCTGTCAACCGTTTTAGCTCCGTACATATAATAGTATTGTTTACCTTTATAGTCTGAACTAATCGGTGCCCAATTCTGATTAAAGAATCTTCCGACATCTACGAACTTACCTTCACCATCTTCTGTACCAAGTGCTTCAGTATCATATCCATCTACACTCTCAGCAAATTCGGCATCGTATGCACCGATATTCTGTTTGTATAGATTCTGACCATGACGTTGGGGAGCACCGATTGCGTATAATTCGAATCGGTTATCTTTATTTAGTGCGTAACTTGCACCGAAATAATATGCCCAAGCGTCTGTCCATGTCTTGTCTATGAGACCATCACCTGTTTTTCTTACAATAGCACCACTCAAGGCGAGTTTATCACCAATAAGACCACTATTGTAATTCAGAGTAGTTTTTAGAAAACCACCTGCACCACTTTCTTGTTTGAACTTACCACCCTTTTCATGAGCGGCAGGATCTGTTATGATATTCATAGTTCCACCAATAGAAGGTGTTGCCAAGTTGACTGCGGACAATCCACGCTGGATCTGGATAGAGTGTGAAGCGTCTGCTACACCATCCCAGTTAGACCAATAGACCCAACCGTTTTCCATATCGTTTTGTGGGACTCCGTTAATCATCACGGCTACATTCCGCTGATTGAAACCACGAACATTGATACGAGCATCACCCGCACCACCACCTTGTTGCGTAGCATATACTGATGGTGTTAAGTTAAGAGACATTGGTAAGTCTTGCGAACCAAGACGAAACTCAAGTTCTTCCTTTACTACCGTTGTATGTGCAACAGGTGTTTTTTCGCCTGCACGAGAAGCTAAAACTTCTAATGCTGACATCTCAATTGCTGATACTGACAATACAAAGTTGGTAATTACTACATCACCTTCTTTTATTGACACTTCAGTCGATTGAGATTTGTATCCAATTGCGGAAGATGTTAATGTATAAGAACCTGCCCCTAACTCAATAGAGTAGTATCCATCTGCATCTGCAGCTGAACCTAAATCAGTTCCTTCTACAATCACATTAGCTCCAACTATTGGATTGTTTGACTCATCAGAAACTACACCACCAATGCTTGTCTCTACCTTTTCTTCAGTTACTACTTGTCCGAAAAGGAACATAGGCATTAGTATGGTCATTACCGATGAGATTAGATTCCGTTTATTCATAAACGTTCTCCTCTTTTTATTTTGGATTAAGACGCATTTTTTCACAGGTGCGTCAACTGCCTGTCTTGCGGTATGTGAATTCTTATCATGCTTCTGGTATATCACAAACATCGTTATTACAAAATTTATCTACTTCTGCTTCTTCACCCTCAACACCTACAAAACTCAAATATCTAAGTTTCTTGACTTGTTTATTGTATTCTTTTTCTGTAATTGTTTCATAAGGCATTTGTTTATATGCTCCTAACGGGTGTCTTGGTAATAACGATATACCTTTTAATCTATATTGGAAATAATTTAAAACGTGTGGTAATTCATCTGCTTCTGTTTCGGGGTCAAATGTTGCTGTACAACTAACTTGGTTGTCTGCCCAATGTCGTTGTAAGAACGCGGCTAAACTGAATTGTTCCCAAATCGAAAGTTCAGCCGCTGTCCTTATACCCTCTCCTACGTCCACAGGAACCTCTACCACCATTGTTGAATCTTCTGAACCAAATGCTGGTTCTAATTTGTAACCTGCTTTCTTTAATGGTTCTATTAACTCTGAATGTTTTGATAATCTCATTCTACGAATATAAAATCTTGACTCTGGATAATGCATTCCAGGAGTAGCACCAACTAATAAACTTACAGTACCACTCGGTTTTACTGAAGTCGTTTTTATTGACTTCGGAACTGCAAACCAATCACTGTATTGTTTATCCCATTCTTGAATTGTCCTGTATCCCTTTTCTAACCATTTTCTTAATTCTTCCATTCCATTTTTTGTAATAAATTGTGCGACTCCACTTACACTGCAACCAATTCGTCTATTTCTTAACATAACTCTATTAGTATCTGGCCAATGTGTTTTTCCAAGTGTTACGGTTTTGGCATATAAATAGGCATATTTAAGTGTCCTCTTATAGTCCTCTAAATCTTCATGATTGCTTGGAAATGTTTCTACAAGACAACAAAGCTCGTAGCTTTCAAGTGATTGTTCTAAACAAGGATTGCCACCAGCAACTCTATGGTCTTTATTATCACCACCATTTTGCATACGTGAAAATTTCCTCATATTCTTTAACCATGCAAATCCTGGTTCACCATTATCCACAATTCTCTTACATACATCAGTATAATCCATACCGAGTTCTGCGAATATAGAGTTGTTTGATGTCCAACCATATTGGTCACGATGTGGATTGACTTTGTAATTCTTTAAGTCTAAGTATTCCTCATCATAAGGATCACCGAACACAATCTCTGCTGTTCGTCTCACGTTCCCTGCTACGACACATTTACCAATTAGGTTCATTATATCAACAATAGTAGTTACTGTAATTGGTTCTTTACTATTTTGTTCTAATACTTTTCTTATTTCTCCGTGAATTTCTTCTAATGGTTCATGACCACTTGATACACCACCAAAACCTTTAATTGGTTCTCCTACTGGTCTAATCTTTGTGTAATCAAAATATACTGGTGCAGTTCCGTGAAAATAACTCTCTAATAATAACTTTAATGAATCTACCCAACCTTCTCGTGTGTCTGGAATTACATATGTTTCTTCTCCCCTATCAACATTAACTCCCTTTACAACAATTTCACCAGCACCTTTTGTATCAAACCCAACTCCAACACCTAACATTGATGCGTCCATTAAAAAACAGAATGGTTTTGAGTAATCATCCTTAATAGTTGAAGTTGATACGAATGCACAATTATTTAAGGCAGCATACAAATTTCTTTCTTCTGTTATAGATGTTCCCATTGCCCAAAGACCACGACCTGGAGGTAAAAACTTCATATTAAACATTCGGTCATACATTTCTTGAGCTGATGCTTGGGCTTGCCAAGGATTCCATCCGAGTTGATGAGAATCAATCCAATTTTTTTGCATTGAATATGTTCCCTCTACAACCCGTTTAATGGTTTCCCACCATCTTTCATTTTTTCCGTTTTCTTTAATACGAGAATATGTCCTCATATAAACTAATTCACCTAAACCATTAAAACCGAATGGTGGTTTTTTTCTTTTGTATTTAGAAACAAAATTTTCTGATAACTTAAACCTCTCCATATAAACTTTTCTCCTTTTGCTGTATCCATTTAAAATAACTGATGTAGCGTTCACCTTTCATAAATATAATATATATTCACTTCTATTCGAAGCCTTCTAAATCTTTTTCAAATTGTTGATGTTTTTGTGATAGTTGTTTTCTCAAATACTCTTGACTATTATCCATCTTCCCTTGAACCTCTTGACCACTCTGGGTTGTCGATTCGTAAATATCAATTTTACCAATATTCGTATTCATACTTGCTGGAAAGGTTACTCCATCTATACCAAATCGATTCTTTATAACGTGAAACCTACTTGTATTTGCAATCTTATCTTCAACCTTTCTACTAACTGATACTACGAAATCTGCTATCATTACTTTACTATATGCCTCAGCAACTTTTGTAGCGTCAATCACTTCTTCTTCCAATGAACTTCTGTTTGCCTGTGAAGCTGTCCATATCGGACATTCAATTTCTCCGGCAAGTCCTCTTAAATCTTCATAAATATTTTCTAAAATATGTCTCTTTTCTGAACCTACTCCCCTTAAAATATCCGCGTAATCTACCAAAATTAAATCTGGTTTCGTACTTTGTATCTCTATTTGACTTAAATGTGATGCTAATGTCTGAACGGTTGCACTTTTGGTTGGAAAATACTTAATTAACAAATGTCCTTTAAGTTGACTTATCTTCTTTTTAACATCATCCTTATAAAACTTTATATTGGCTGTTGGTGTTCCACTAAATATGGTATCATATCTTAACCCAACATATTCTTGATTCAACTCTAATGTATAATGAACTACACTTAAACCTCGTTTAACTGCATTTGCTCCCATACTCTGTAAACACCAAGTCTTACCAATACCTGCGGGTGCTACTACAACACCCAATTCACCTTTACCTAATCCACCATCCATAACCTCGTCTATTGGATCCCAACCCGTTTTTACGGTATCTCTTGTAGATTTTGTAAGTCGTTCTTCTATTCCCTCAATATATTCGTGTCCTAAATCTCTATCAGAACCAGCTTTCATTGCCTCATCCACGATTTTTTTGATTTGGTCATATTGTCCTACCTCAATTAAATCTACTGAATCCATAATAGCATTTTTCATAACTTGATTGCGACAGAACTCTAATGTTTGTTCTTGAACAAATAATAAATCTGTTGATTCTACATTTCTCCAACTCTCTTTTAAATTATCTACTACTGAAACTTGTAAAATATCATTGTCCATCCCATCTATCTTAACTTTCATTACATCAAGAGTAGGTGAAGTTTTATACTCAAAGAAATAATCTCGTATCTCTTTAGCTATCCATTTGTTAGCATCACTATCGAAATACTCTGGTTCAAGTATATCACATATTGTTTGTATGAATTTCTTATCTGATAATAAGGATGATATTATTTTGGCCTGAAAAACATGACCAAATTGCGTTAAAGTTGATTCACTCATTAAAACCACTCATGCTGTACTATTCCTGCTGGATTTTCTGCTTTCTTAATTCGAGCCTCTATTATATTAAAATACTCTTTTTCTCTTTCAATAAGTAGGTAATTCCTTTCTGAAAACACACAAGCAATTCCTGTTGTTCCACTACCTGCAAATGGATCTAATACGACATCACCTTTACGACTTCCAAGTACTACTAAATAACTCATCAAGTCTACTGGTTTTACGGTTGGATGAATATTTTGAGATGGCTGTGTAGTAAATTTCTTCTCCACACCTTTCATATCGGTACTTGGTTTATCACTTTGACCATTAAATATTTTTTGTTGCTTCTCTAACTTATCCAATCCCATATTCTTTTCAGATTTACTCGCCTTTGGAACGACCAAGAATGGAAATGTCCGTTGAATTTCTTCTGGTAATCTACTCATTCTAAACTTCCACCACTCGTCTAAACTATAATATCTACTGAAATCTCCTACATCACCTTTACCAGGTTGTCCTTCAATGACTTCTTTTTCACCACCACCAAACTCACCCCAACCTGTTTTTTTCTCTATCCTACCACCACTTGACTTGGTTTTCTTACCAGTATCTAATATATTATCACTTACCAATAAGTTTGCTGCAAATCTACCGAGTGGTGATGCTTCTGCTGTATCATTTTCTTCACTCTTAAATCCACTTGTCTTGAATACTGTATTTTCTTCTCTTGGTTTTCTCTTTGTGATTTTAACCTTTTTCGTGGCTTTCTTTCCCCATAGGTTTCTACCATCTTTAGTTTCTGACTGGCTTGAATCTCCAAATGCTGAAACTCGTTCATAGGTTTCTTCTTCTCCCCATTTATCCCATCCTCGTTCATCTGAATAATTTTCTTTATTATTTTTATCACTCACATACTTTTCATAATCACTTTTAGATTTTCGTGCTGGTTTTTCCCAACCACCACCATACATTTCATCTTTTCGTTTTTCTATAAATTTTTGATGTCCTGCAACATTATCTTTATCAAATTGTTCCTCATCATTCATTCCAGCAAATGGTATTCTACAATCATCTAACCAAGTTACACCTTTACCATTATCAAGTGCTTGGTCTACATAACCCTTTTTCTTATCCAATGGTTTCATTGCCACAATCACGACTTCTACTGCTGGTTTTGGTTGGTATCCCGCATAACTCCCATCAAGTTTTTTGGCCTCGTCTGATGCCGGTCCTGATGTTATTTCTTCTTCCCCATATCCAAATATATCTTTGTTATTTTGGTTTGCTTCTGCTCGAGTAAATGTAGTTCCCTTTTTCTTGGCTTCTTCTACATCACCTCGTTTCTTTACTCCAATAACCTCTCGTTTTTTATTAAGTCGTTTATCAACCGCCTTACCGATATTTAATGCCTTTGGAAAACCTGTTGCGTATGCCCAATAAATTGGTGTGAAACTTACATCGAATCCCGCTTCTTGTAATGTTTGAACCATAACCGTCTGAACATCACTTCGTGGTGCAGACATAACGAATGCAAACCCACCTGGTTTTACAACTCGTAATGCTTCTTCCCAAATAGGAACAAAGAACTCTTTCATACCATATGTAGATTTAGTCATACCAGGACTCATCCAACCTACTGATTGAGATTTCGTAGATTTTTTCTCTTGGAATGTATCCCAATGTTTGCCCATAAATCCATAGCCGTATGGTGGATCCGTACAGAGTAAATCTACTGAATCTTCATCAAGTTTTTTCAGTTCTTCTAAACAATCTCCATTGATTAGTTTACTGGTCTCCATACAAATTTCTCCTTTTTTTCTCTCTCCGTTCTGCCATTTTCTTTAATCTATATCGTTCCTTGGCTTTCTTTAAAATTTTAGCTTTATTACGCTCATAATGGTCCATCTGCCATTGTCGTTGGGCTTCGAGTCTTTCTTCTTCAGTATGATATAGCTTTTTACGACCCATTATTATTTATCTTTGCGAATCTATTTAAATTCGTCCAATTTAACATTATCCAACTTTCTAAATTAGGTAATGCACCAAACATCCTATCTTCAATAAACATTGTTTGGAATTTTGATTTTACTAATTCTTGTATTTTACCATTTACAACTCTGTTAATTTTAAGTTTTGCACCACCACTTATATCCACCTCTTGTAACTGCATCAATCTGTGATTGAGATGCATCTTATCTCTCTGTTTCCTTACTATATTATGAAATCTACTACCTTGTTCACATTTATCAACTATTTCATCTACTGTATAAGTTACTCCATCATCTGCTAAATCTGGAAAGTTCTTTAATAAGGTTTTAGAACCAATTCCCATTACACCTTTTATATTATCTGATGCATCACCATCAAAAATTCTGGTCATCAACAAATTCTTTGAAGTAACCCCATATTCCTCTTTTACTACATCGGGTTTATACAACTTCTTCTTTGTTGGACTCCATACTGAAATTCTATCACTTACTAACTGCAAAAAGTCCTTATCAGTACTCATTATAATATGATTGTCTTTAGGTAAGAGTTGTTTTGCGATATAGGCAATAACATCATCTGCTTCCACACTATCTACTGAAAGAATGGAAACGGGGAGAGTTTCTAAGTATTCTACGCACCGAGATAGTTGCATCATCATAGAATGACGCTCATCATCCATGTTCTCAAAATCGTTTACACGATTGAGTCGGATTTTCTTAGTTCTTCGTTTTGCCTTATATTCTGGATAAAGTTTACGGCGGCGGTTAGACCCTCCTTTGCCATCAAAAACTATAATAGTTCTGGTGGGTCCCAACATTTTTATAGCGTAACCGACTGATTTCAGAAAACCAACTATTCCACCAATATGAATCCCATCATCATTGGTAGTTGGTATAACACTAAACACTCTGATAAAAGTATTCAAGCCATCTATTATCAGTACTTTTTCGTTGGGATTCTTCGTTATATCAGAACCGCCACCGTGTTTCTTTATCTCATCAAGAATAGAAAGGTACTTATCATTACTCATCACCAACTACTTCGTCTGTATATTCTACATCGTCAATACCTAAATCTACTGATTGGTATTTCAATATAGATGCTTCACAAATTAAGTCATACAAGTGTTCTTTAAGACCATCATGTTCTTCTAACTTTTTCTCGAAATCCTTAGATTGAAACTTAACGTCTTTACCCTTGTATTCCAAGGTGTACCATGCTCCTGCAACCTTTAGAAGTTTGTGGTCTTTTAATACTTGTAGCCAACTTCCTTTATCATCAATACCACTATCGAAGTATAAGTTAAAGTCAGCATGACGAAGTGGGGGCCCCAAACGATTTTTGATAATCTGTGCTCTGCACTTCATACCAATTACATCCTTTTTTGTTCCCACTTTGATTTGTCCCATATTCTTCAAACGAATACGAGTTGATGAATGAAATGGTAATGCCTTACCACCAGAAGTAGTCCACGGATCACCGAACATTACTCCGAGTTTTTGTCTGAGCTGATTGGTGAATACGAGAGCTATTCGTTCTCGTCCAATCATCTGAGTAATCTTTCTCATCGCTTTAGAAACGATAATTGCTTTACTCGTTGCCCATCCGTCTTTCTCGAAATCGGCTTCCATTTCTACTTTGGTAGATGCTCCTGCAAGTGAATCTACAAGAATTGTAACTAACCTATCTCTATCTGATTCTCTAATCTTGGTGACTATACTTTCAATACACTCAAAAATATCTTCTACTGTTTCCACATGAAGATATAACAAGTCTTGAACGTTTACACCAATAGTTTCTAACCATTCTCTACTAACTGATGTTTCAGTATCTATATAAACTGCAACACCACCCTTTTTCTGAGTTTCAGAAAGAATGTGAGTTCCAATTAAAGATTTACCACTTGATTCCAATCCATTGATTTCAGTAATACGACCAACTGCAACTCCACCATTTGGACGGTTGGAAATTGCAAGGTCTAATACAGATGAACCAGTTGATATAAATTCCTTTACATCAGTTGGAGTGGCGTTAGAACCATCGAGAAAATAAGCTACCTTTGTATCCTTGAATTGTTTATTAAGGCTATCGGCGAGAACTTGTGCAAGTTCGTCCTTTACAGACATATTGTCTCTCCTTTTGCTTATTTATTAAACAGGTCGTCAAATGCGTCCGTTACATTAGAAGTGCTACTTACTGCACTTTTTAATGTAGATGCTGGAACATTAGTAGTATCTGTTTTGGTAGTTTCTTCTTCTCCATCACTTGGATTTAACCAATCACCTAAAGCTTCTGCCAGTTCGTCATAACTTAACTCGTTATATACTTCTCGTATATCTTTTTGATCATCGAGTAAATTAGTTAGAACGGCTTTATCTTCAGTAATTGGAGTTTGATTTGGTTTAACACGAATAGAAGTTTTAGGAAACGATGCTCCTGTTTCTTCTGCGGTCTTAAACTCAACTACAACATCACGACCATTTACAGGATCACTAATATCACCATAATCAGGGTCTGCTATGATTGATAAAAGTTCTTGGTAAACTGTTTTACCAAAACCCCAAAATTTAGATCCACCTTGTTCTTCACCACGAACTACAACTGGTGCGAAAGTACGAAGTTTTGCTTCGAGTTTCTTACCCATTCGCCAATCTTCACGATTTCCAGATTGTTTCAGTTTATCGGCAAATTCTTCAATTGGGTCTGGACGACCAAATGATGTTGGGGACAAATAAGATTTGCCTCCTAAATCATAATGAAAGAATAATTCAATAAACGGAGTATCTGTATTTAGTTTATACGGAAGAATACGAATTTGTGTTTTTCCTGGCTGTGGTTTCCACAGATTTGTGGTTCGAGTAGTCGATGTTTGCAACTGAGCTAATCGCTTTTTCACTGCGTTAATATCCATTTGTTATCTCCTTATTGTTATTTTTATTTGTTATTATTTAATTGCCATTGGTATAACCTTTGACATTAATAAGTATTAGTTGTTTTCGAAAACAACACAACTTTATTATATTAAATTTAATTATTCTGTTGCTGATTTAACATTCTTCGCAACAGCACCTTTTGTACCTTCTCCAATTTCAAATTCAACTTTTTGACCTTCTTCTAAAGTCTTAAAGCCGTCTGTTTGAATTTCGGAGAAATGGACAAAATAGTCTTTTGAGTCATCCGTCGCTGTATCAGATATGAAACCATATCCTTTTTTGGCGTCGAACCACTTTACTGTACCTTGATTCATTGTTTTTCCTTTGTTACTTATTTGTTACTATAAATCTTCTCTGATAAAATCCGACATCACGGAAGGTGCTGCCGTATCAAAACCTACTACATCTAACATACCAGCGTCGTCTGGGTCTGCTATTGTAAAATCATTTGCTTCCATTCCCACTACAATCAATTTTGCGGGAATCCCTGTTTTCTCTCTATACTCACGAAGTGCTTCTACTGGATGTGATCCACCTGCCCAAGTTTCACTATCCGTATAAACTACGAAGGCGTCAAACTTGAGATTGTTCTTCAATGCGTATTTCATTGGTAATGAACAATCAGTTCCACCAAAATCAAGATTTTCCAATCTATCACATACATCATCTAATCTCATTTTCGGTGAAAGATCAAGAATTGATATACCATCTTCATCATAACCAGCACTGGTAAAACCTGTTACAAGATAATCACTTTCAGTTCTCATCGTAACCATTGCCATTGCGGCTGAACCAACTCGTGGAGTTACTGATGGCATTCCACCACAACCTTCCCAAGTCATAGATGAAGATACATCAAGTGCTAACATCACTCGTTTGTTTGTTGGAATTATGTTGTCGAAAGACAAGTAGAATGCGTCGTCAAGAGCATCTACTATTTGTGGGTTTACTTCCCATTGACCAGAACCTTTAAGTCCTTGACCACTCTTGTAAGTTTGCATCGCCTGTAATACAGACAATGGATGAATGCGGGCCTTCCGCAATTGCCCCTTATCGGTTATTCTCGAAGTAACGAGTTTGAGAGCGTCACTTTGGGGGGAGAGAATACCGTGTTTGGTATAATTACCTAAGTTCCTGATTATGGCTGTCAATCCCAAATGTGGTAATGCCGTTTCAAGAACTTTAGGCGACTTTAGGGTAGAAGGAACTGCTTCGAGTGGAAGTTTATATTCTTCCACTAATTTTGCAGCTTCCACATCTGTCTGGACTGACTTGACCTTCTCGAAGGCCCAAATTATACTGAGTGAATCCTTGTATTCATCTTCTTTCGAAGAATTATATCCTTTTGTAACCCACTCAAATAATAAATCTTTATTGGCATCTTGTGTAGATGGATGAGATAATCTCAATAGGTCTTTATGGGACCATCCATCTCTCTGTTGATATTTAACAGATTGATATGCTAACTTATCGGTTTCTTTTAATAGATACCAATTTGCGATAGCTTTTCGTAATCCACGTCCCCAACCTCTAAATTGTTCTACATAACCAGCGAAATGAAACAAATGAGTTCCAATCCGTGCGATTTTTGGTAGATTAGTTAAGGCGTATTTACGAGTAAAATCATCACCAAGTCCTGCACACATTGCAAGAACAAATAGTGCTGGGTCGTTTTTAACTGCACGACCTGAATCTGAAATATCAAGAACGGTATCTACTACTCGTTTTCCATCTTCCAGAATACATTTTCTTATTGACTTGGCGTTCTTTTTAGTTAATTGTTTTTGGTGGATATAATATGTTCCACCTTCAGTTCCTAAAATAAGAAATCTATTTAAACGAGTCCATATATCAACTTCAAAAGAATGACCACCTGCGGTATTCGGAACTTGGTTAGAACCTGGAATTGGTTCTGATTGTGGTGTAACTTTTGTATTATATGTTGTATATGTTTGGTAGCTCAATTTAATAAGTCTCCTTTTTTAATTATTCAATTTTTAATATTATTCGGATAAATTATTGCTAATGGAGTTTTTATTGTCTGGTATAATGATAATCCATCAACTCCGACCCGAAATTTTAATATTTTTTGTAGGTAAATCATGTCATAAGAGGTATTGTTCTTTTTGTCAAATGGAAACAAGAAAAACCACTCCAACTTTTTTTATACTGGAATTCGGTCAACCATTTGGATGGTCTAAAACCATCCTCTCTTCGCTTGTATGGTAATCTTACAACTCCGACCCACAAAATTTAATTATTTAATTTAATCGTATATTATATATATACTCCTAATTTCTCAAAACGTCTTTTTTCTTCGCTTTTTTAAAAAAAGTGGTGAGTTTTAGATAATTAAAAATTATCGGGTATATGTAAAAAAGCCTCACCACCTTAAATTAATTGGAAAGTTAGGGAATACAAACACACCCTTCTCATCGCTTTAATTCTGTAAGGATACTTTCCAAATCTTTACTCATCTATATATATAACCCAAATTTCTCAAACATCATTTTTTATAGCTAAAAAAATTGGGGAATCCAGAGTCCTCAAACGAGTCCAGCGGTATAGTCTAACTATCTATTCCCCAAAATTTTTGAGAGTTCCAAATAGGTAGTCACTCTCAAACCCACCAAGTTTCCAAATTACCGTAGGAAACTCATAGCCACGGTGCAATTTTACTTCAATTTAAAAGTAATAGTATCTGTATAATTACCATAGGTGGCGGTAACAACTACTGTTTTACCCCTCATCTCAGGAAGGGGTCCAAACATAGTATAAACTTTACCATTCTTGGAATAACTTACTGGATTAACAACCTTAAATTCATCAGTTGCTGTTCCATTGCTCCAATAAAATTTATTGGAAGTTTTCCAAGTTACTCTGTGATAACCACTTTTTTCAGGTATTGTACCTTCTAATTTAATAAGAGTTTGTCTACTGTTATTTAACCTAACAGTATAACCACCAATGCCCCTTTTAACTTTATACCCATCAGAAATCTTTATATCTATTTGACCAAACAAACTTGATATAAACAATACTGATAATAGTAACCATTTTGTGTTTTTCATTTTATGACCTTTCTCTCAATTTCATACTTGATCTTACGACATATTTTCGTAAAAGTCAAGTCTTTTTTTGACTTTTTTATGCTAATTCCAACATTGAAAATGGAACTCTATAAGTCATTCCATTCATATCAACTAAAGCTTTTTTGATATTCATCTTAGTAATGACTCCAGCAGTCCTTTTAGTTTTCTGAACTACCCATACCTTAGAACCAACTGCTAATGTTGCTTTACCCAACATAGTCTTACATTCAGATATGAACGCTGATAATTCATTTAGTTCCGAAAGACTACTTACTTTTCTGATTTCGTTTTTTATATTCATTATTTACTCTCTCTATTTGTTACTTGATCTTACGAATAATATTTGATAAAGTCAAGGCTTTTTTTATTTTTTTTTCACACAATACCAAGTACAATATTTACCACCTTTGTACTCGATTGTTGATTTATGTTTTTTACATTTATCACACATATTTACTTCCAATACCCATTCATTGCTTCGTTGAAATCGTGTTCATCTTTTGGATTATCAAACACTAACTCATCCATATCCAACAACATACCCCCTATGTCTAAATCTTCTTTGTCAAACCAATCTTCTACTATATCAAAATCTGCGATTGACAAATTACCAAACCATTCTGTGTCGTGTTCCATAATATCCAAAGGATTATCTACATCAAACGAACCATCTTCCATCATTGGTATTACCGTTCCCATTGATGTATTAAACATACAACCAACTGAATCTAATATCTTAATGTGGTCAAGGTCGTTTTCTTTTGTTAAATAGTTTTTCATATTTTATATCTCTCTCATTTCGTAATTGATCTTACGAAGAAAAAACGAGAAAGTCAAGTGTTTTTTTCACTTTTTTTTGTTATGTATCAAATCTAACGCCAAATTGTGTGAAAAACGGCCTGCTTTGGGTCCTCCATTCACTTTTCCATCACTTTCACCTGGTATCTTAATCCAAAGGTATGCATCTACTAATTCATCACAAGTTTGGGTGGTTGGAAATTCACCGATTGACCTTCCATATGGATTAAAATGTTCTTTTGATGCTCCTCTTCCATTTCTTGACGTGTCAATTACGAAATGTTTCCCATCTAACCTCTTACTTATAGTCTTTCCATACTTATAACAGGTAGTTGTAGCATAATAGTTACTTGTATTGATACTAAACCCTCTAACTTTGTGTATATCACACATTCTTAGATATGAGACGGCCTTTGGGACTGATAACCATGTTGGGTGTCCGATATCGAGATAAACCAACGAATTTGTCCTACTCAACATTTCAACTGATTTCTTTATTAAAGATAATCGTTTTAGTCCATCCACCACTCCCATTTCTTCCATATGTGGAATACAATCTGGTTCATATATTACTATTGGACTTCTATCACCTAAGGCGTCACAGAATTCTCTAATAAACTCTAAATACTCTCTATTACTCTCTGCACCACCTTTTGAGTGATGTCCTAAATCTCTGTATGGGATTGAATATACGACTAATATTGGTAAATACGGGTCTGCCCGTTTCAGTAATCTTTGGATTGATTTTTTGGTCTTTCGGATGGTTCGTTTAGGCCCAACTCCATACCAAAAGGATGTTGGTTCTCGTGTTATTTCTTTTATTTGTGGATAGTCTTTACAGACTTCTTTTCGATTATTCCATTCTGGATAATAAAACCTATAATTCATTTTTTAAGTTTTGGTCAGTCTCCCAAGTATCAACGTTTACAATAGTATAAATTCTTGTATGTATCTTATTTAATCCTTCATCATTTACTAATAATAGAGTATTTTGATATTCTTCCCAAGGTACTGGAAAGGTTTTATCTAAAACTCCTTGATTCTTTTCTCTGATAATTTCATTTAATGAATTAATAGTGTATAATGTGTTGGTCTGTTTCTTTCTATGTAATGCTATCGTATCAACACCTTCAATATAATTATCTTCATTTTGTGGTATATTATAAGTACAAATTAATTGATGATGGTCATCTTCATTTGCAAATACATAAACCTTATTGAAAACTATATCATGGCATTCAATGATAAGCCCTATTGTATCGTAGAGTCTATTTCGTTTTGTGAATGTGCAGAGTAGTTGTGTTTTCATTAAGATTTACCCTTTTCTTTCAAACAATTTACTAATTGTAAACCATATGCACCTGCCATTTTTTCACTTCTACCAGCTGTTCTGTGGTCATCTTTTCCAAGAACAATTTCCTCGTTATTTTTATTAACATAAACTAATAATTGATCATCTTGTTTTGGTTTAACATTATTTAATAAATGTTCCATCAAATCTTTAGGATCACCTTTAAACTCAGTAAGAGTAGATAAACAATCTCTTATATCTTTTGGTTCGTGTGAATTTGGTCCCATTTCAGCCATAACTCTACCATCTACTTCACCAGATACATAATCACTAAAATGTACTCTTTCAAAAAATCCACTTACATAACTTCTTTCGTGTGGCCCATTTTGATTGTGTCCGTCAGCATTTTTATCATTATACCATTCTTGTTTCTTTTTCCATTCTTCATCCAACTCCCTTAATTGTTCGGTTGTTTCCGTATACATTCCCTCTAATTGTTCTCCCCGTTTTGTTGCAATTTTTTCTAATTCTTCTAACTCTTTATTATCATAAATATTTGTAATGTCATCTGAATCAAACTGACCACCCATATAACTTTTACCATCTTTATCTTTTAAACTTACAACATTATCAATCGCGGTTTGTTTATCATCGGGATGTGATTTTAAATGGTCCTCTCCAGACATACCATCTTCTGCTCTTTGTGCTTCTAAATAGTCTTTATTCCACTTTTTCCTTTCTTCTGCAAACTCTTTTCCACGACCTGGTCGGGGATTCTTTTTCTCGAACTCCTCACCATTCCTTTTTCTTCTAATATCTCGTAACTGTGTATTAACCTGACTTCTAACATCGCTTGTTGTATCTGTCATCTTAATTATAGTATAAGGTGCTCCACTTGCTCCTGATCCTACACTAACTAAATTACCCGTTCCACTTGCACTAATCGAAGCCTGTATAACATCTTCGTCTTTAAATGTTGTACCTGATTGCACAGCCGATTCCCATTTAGTTTTTACCTCTTTTTTCCATACACTATAAGCCTCTTTATTTTTTTCTGGATCGGGTGGAGGATCCATTTCCAAAAGTTTTGCTCTAACTTCTGGTGCCTGTTTTGATTCCTCAACATATTTTCTTTGTCTTTTCTTATCAATTTTCTTAGGATCAACAAAAATACTTCTCCCTTTCTGGCCTTTATCAACTGTTGCAGCTTTATTTAATGTACCTGAAATACTTTTCAACGAACTCATATTTTTCTTCTTTTTAGAAAATGTATTTAAGTTAGATGCATAATCTGTATTAAATTTCTTTGCTCTTTTTGATTGTGTTACAGCAATACCTAAAACTTTCTTTTGGCCTCGTGAACCAAGTCGATCATCCATATGTTCTAATATTGATTTTTTGGTAGTCTCAATAGTAGAATTTGCAATCATATCGGCCTCAGTTTGTTTATTAGTAATATATGTAATCCTGGTATTACCATGACTATCTTCGTATATCATCATTGTATCAGCATCACCTTCTTTTCCTGTAACATCTTTACCTGTGGCCTTTCGTTGATACCAATATAACTCATTTTTATAATGTTTTA
>Ga0208793_1000638_pt1 | contig 22726 bp, 26 predicted proteins | sample 17_taG_FD_184092 | JGI IMG/M metagenome (GOLD analysis project Ga0208793, IMG submission 184092) | Marine viral communities from the Subarctic Pacific Ocean - 17_ETSP_OMZ_AT15314 metaG (SPAdes) (version 2) | ecosystem: Environmental > Aquatic > Marine > Oceanic | place: Pacific Ocean | collected...
TGTCTGAATTGACCATTTTTAAACCACTTTGAGATACATTAACCTTTTCCGGTATTCCAAACAATCCCTTAGCAATATAGGTTTTACCTGAACCGGGTCCACCTGCTAAGAACACTGCTTTAAATATACCTGGGTCTTTATATCCTTCGTGTAGTAATTCTGATAGTTTAATCATTTATCTCACCATATCCATCTACTTCTGCTTCTGTAGTGTCTACTTCTGGGTTTAGGTGTATTGATTGTCTAATCTCTTCTCTTTTTAAATTTTCTTCACATTCACAACCTTGTATACTATTATAAACAGTATAACCAACTGCTTCTGTCAATTTGTCTAATATTGAACCATTACCTTCAATATCTTTTGATTCTTCACAACAATATTTTAGTTCTTCACTCATTTTTATTCTCCGATTAAATATATGTTTACATTTATAAATATCAGTTTAATGAGTTTTATTAAAAGATACACGATTGACAATGCTTGAAATTAAAGTTATTTCATCTATCGTCAAATCTTGATGATTGGGTATTTGTAATCCGTGTTTGTCGAGATATTGTGCATTTTTTAGAAAAACTTTCTCAAAATTATTAAAATATGCTGGATGATTTCCTATATTACCTGCAACAAGTGGTCTCGTTTCAATTTTATGCTTACTAAGTTCTCTAACCACATCATCTCTATTTTCGACTATTAATGGATACATCATTGACGAAATAAATTGATTCTGTCTTGTTACTGGTTTCCACAATGAACTTTTTAGTAGCTTTCTGTAAACACTAAATATGTTGTTTCTACTCTTTACTAACTTTTCTACTTTTTTTATTTGTTGTAATCCGATAAATGCCTGTAAATCCGTTGACCTTAAATTAAAACCTGGAACATACGCTGTAAATAATGAGTTGAACTCACTTATGTTATACTCACTCCTTAGTTGTCTTTGTAAGTCATCACTTACATCTCTACTCCACCCGTGACTTCTTAACATTTTTAAGAAGTTATATAAGTCATAGTCATCAGTACAAACCATACCACCTTCAATTGTTGATAAGTGGTGTCCGAAATAAAAAGAGAATGTAGATAACTCCCCAAAGGTTCCCAATAGTTTACCATTGTGTTTTGAACCGAGTGATTCACAAGTATCCTCTATCAATATAACATTATACTTTTCACACAAGTCTACAATTTTATCCATCTCTGGAACTAAACCTAATGCAGAAACTAAAATTAAAACTTTAGGACTTTCAGTTTTACAAATGTTTTCAAAGTGTTCAAGGTCTATTGATAAATCATCTAAATTACAATCACATAAAATAGGTTTACAACCTAATTGAATTACTGGACTCAAATCAGTATTCCAAGAAATACCTGGAACTACAACCTTATCTCCAATGTCTAACTTTTTGGAAACAATTAAACTATATAATGCCAGTAAATTTGCTGACGAACCTGAATTACAATATACCGAATATTTTTTTCCTAAATACTCGCTCCATTGTTTCTCAAACTTTTCTGTTAGTTCACCCTTTGTTAATCGTGGGTAGGTCTCTAACCACTCTATAAGTTTTTTTATATCATTTTTACTAATAATATCTTTTACTAAATCTATCATAAAATACTTCTCCAATGTTTTAATAAGTCATCACAAATATCAGATAAATCTTTTTCTGGTTTCCAACTGAACTCAGTTCTAAACTTACTTGTGTCTGGTATTTGTAATGTAATATCTGTTGGTCTTACTCTTTGCTCATCAAGTAATGGTTTTACTTTTTTTGTTGACTTCGATATCAACATATTCAAGGCATCACCAACTTTACAAGTATACTCACCACCAATATTATAAACTTCTCCAAACTTTTCACTTTCAGAACATAACCAATATGCTCTTATAGCGTCGTCAATGTGAGCATAAGTTCTTGTAGAATCTAAGTTTCCGTGTCGTATAAATCCATCTCCGTTACCTTTTTCGTTTTTTACTATTTGATAAGCAAATGAAGATAATGCAAACTCCTTACCCCTTCTTGAACCCTCGTGTGAAAACATACGAGTAATTATAATTTTCATATCGTATGCATTATGATAATATTGAGACATCAAATCGTGTCCTACCTTTGATATTGAATATGGATTTGCAGGTCTGATGGGATTGTTCTCATTAATTGGAACTTCATCTGCATTAGGATTACCATAAACTTCTGAAGAAGAAATACTAACTACTACTGGATTGTACTTAGAGTTTTTTATAGACTCAAGTAAGTGTGTTGTTCCAATTATGTTCGTATGTAAAGTTACAACTGGAATTTTAAAACTGACTTCTGGAAAAGATTGTGCTGCAAAATGAAATACTTTTTCTGGTTTTGATATTTCAATAGCTCTTTGAACTGAAAATCCATCTAATAAATCACAATCAATAATTTGTAGTCTATCAGTATCTATGTGGTCAATATTTTTTGTATCCTCTAACCACCTCTTTGTTATGTAGATTTTTGAATCCGGTTCGTTTTTAAGTATGTAGTCTATCATATGACTACCTACAAATCCAGTTCCACCAGTAATTAAAATTCTCATATTAACTCCTCAATAGATTTTTCGTGATAACCAAAATGTCCACCAGGCCAAAATTCTGCTTTTTGTGTTCCACTACCTATATATCCGTGAACAAAGTTATCAACTGGATTTATTCTTATATCCATAGATACTCTTGTATCGTCTTGTCTCTGCATACCACTATGTATTCTGAGTGAATTGAACAAATAAATGTGGTCTAAAGATGAATCTACTTCTCTTGAAAGATTATGACAATCTTGATTGAATCCCACTTTATCATTTGTTGCTAACTTAAACAACTCATCGTGTCCATACTTTTCAATGTATCCAACACTGTCCTCTAAAGGCATTATGAAGAATCCAGAATTTTTATTTTTTGTCAATGATAACCAGACATTAATTTCTTCTGGTGGATGCCCTAACGAACAATCCGTATGATACATAGGATAATGTTCAGAACCCACTGCATTTGGACAATGAACTCTTACGGTGGGTGTTTTTTGGAAATAGAAGTTATATTTTACTTCACTATGTATAGTTTTCAGTAAGTCCATATACATTTCATACCACCTTTCATCACTATCTAAACTATATAAAAACTTCTGAACTTTATTAATACCACTTGTATAGTTTTCCTTGTGTGTCTTTTTGTACTTTTCACCAGACTCGTAATTAGCCATATCTTTATTGTTTAAATTTTGATGTAAATTATTAAGTGTAGAATTATCAGTAATTACATCACTTCTTTTTAAATGTCTTAAAACATAATCAGACATTTTTTTATTGTTATAGTTTATCTTATTCATTGAATGATACCATTGTATATCGTGGATTTTGTGCAAACTCGGTTATCGGACTTACAAAATGTGGAAACCTAAATACTCCGTGGTTCATAATAACTAATCTGTTAAACTTTGGTAATATCGAGTCAAGTGTTTCGAACTCGGTTTCCGAACCAACGTGTAATATTCCACCCCAGTCCCACATCCACTTCTTGTTAATATAATATGTTGTTCCAATCATAGATGTATAGTCATCAATATGAGTTCTTAAATGACAATCTTTGTCAAATTTATAACACCTATAATCATACTTCATAATTTTGTCTTTGTAAAATACTTCCATTGTTGGTTTAAAATATTCTTCAAAAATATCGTAGGTTTCTTTTTCTAAATGATTAGACCTGTAAAACTTGGCATAAAATACTTCATCTCCATTTGGAAAATAAGGTGATTCAGTTTTCATCACGTGTTGATAGTGAGTTTCTCTAACTTGGTCAATTAAGTCCCACTTGGTATTTTCTGCGTAAATCTTTTCTAAATCTGTTGCAATTTTTTCTGGTAAAAAATTGTCTATATAAGTATAACCATTTAATTCATATTGTTCTATGTTAGATTTCGTTACCATATTTATCTCCTATAATTTTTATTAACCTTCATATTCCCCATAAAATATTCTGCAAACTTTACACATTGCTTTGAATCTGGATGTTTATTGTTTTTAAAATCACCCATTATATCAGTATAACTATATTCTAAAATGTTATCAAAGTCAAGAGACCTTATCAATGGTTTCATATCTGTTGTCTTGGTAAAATCCTCAACATCATCCTTTACTTCTAACCAATATGCATAATCTTTGTATGTATCTTTATACAAATCCATAAACTCACTATGTGCAAAACAATAAATGTATTTCTTATTATGTAGTTTAAACATTTCTTGTAATGAAACCATATATGTTAATGTATTGATAAAACTTGAACTATCAGTTACAAAATTTTCTAAAACAAACTTATTTATATTATTTCTAATCTTATCATTTTTCTTTTGAGTTATATTAGGTATAATATTTGTCCACCTTTCTTTTGAATCATAATCTAAAATATGTTCAAGTCTTCTATCTATTCCTCTCGACCACATTATAACATACAAATCAGTATCGCTCTGTGATAACAAGTGATTCATAGCTCTTAGATAAATTAGTTTATTTGAAGATGAAATTTGTGAATCATCAATATACTTTTTGTTTAATGCAGAAGATAGTATATATGGAAGTGACTCTTCACTTTCCAATCCTTGACCATTCATAAAACTGCAACCACCAAAATAAATCATTTGTATATAAACGGGTCTCGTTTTCTAAGTTCTTTTAATTTTTCAATTAGTTTCTTTTTTCTTTTTCTTTCAGAAAACCAATCTTTAATCTTTTTTATTATTTTCATTTTTTATCCATTGTTTAAGTTCATCTAATACATCTTCATTAGTCATTAATTCTACAACAAGATTTTGATTATGTTTTATAATATCCAAATTATCATTGTAAACTTTTTTGATGTCTTGTAGTGTATTGTTTTTGTTAATTAAATTTAATCTGTTAGTTTGCTCCAATAACCACTTCTTTGGTAATTCAATATCTGCATTTATGTCCCAATCAATTGTTTCGTTAATAGGAATACCATTGATATCCTTTACGAACTTAAATCCTAACTTTTCATATTCCGACACATAATATAAATTCATAGGAACTGCGATATTACCTAATAAAAATGGTATACAAGATTTTTCTGTAATCATCAACATCTTATCTGTGATTGCGTCGTTTAATCCCGGACTTTCAAAAAATGGTTGAATGTATCCTTTATTATTTATATGTTGAAATATTATATTGTAAAAATGTTTAAAATCATTATTTACAAGACTATCATTTTTTAAATTTTTTCTATTAGAAAAGTGTCCAGTAATCCAGTTTTCATCTATAAGTTCTTGTGATACATTTTCTACAAAAATATCTCTACCTGTTTTAAAATTTCTATTCAAAGAAATAAATTTCATTTCTCTTTCTCTACTTTGGTTTTGTAATTTATTTATATCATTACTATGAAACTTTTCAAACTCCGAACAAGCTTTATTCTGTTTATTCCATATGACATTCCAAACCCACCAAAAGTTTAACTTAGGGTTATAAAAAACCTGTTCCTCTGGTAGTTCAAACACATCTTTACTATGTAAAAATCCATCAACAATAACATTGATACAATCCTTATCTATCGTATTATATAAGTCTTGTGTGTTTCTTAAAAATCCATATCCCTCGGTAGTATTTGATATAAAAACTTTTGTTATGGATTTAGCTTGTATCTCAACAAAATTATCTCTACCAATGTTAAGTCTATTTAAAAAGTTAGATGAATTATTCACTATACTTCTCGGGATATTCCACCAATATAACTGGCTTTTTATTTTCATAGGATTCTACATATGATTCGTATATTTTATCTTTTTTATCAAGTTTTACAATATCAACATAAGTTAGTAATTTTTTAAACTCACTTGAGTAATCATTCTTGTGTTGAACACCTGGGTCTAATGGGTCGTCACTACCTTTACCAACTCTTATAATTACATGCGAATCATAACCTGTCATATGTTTAAATTTATCCAAGTGATTAATCAATTGGTTTGCCGCACATATCAAGAAATCCCACCTTGGATAAAATGTCACTACACACATATTAGTCATACCTAATCCGACTGACATACCCATTTGAACTTCTTCAAATACTGGTGTTTCAATCATTTTATCTTTTGGTATATCTAATATCGTTGTGGACATTGGATTACCCGGATATGCAGTTTGTTGTCCTATGAATATTGTATTATCTTTCTCTGACAAATAATTCATTGATTTTATTAATTCATCTTTGTAAGTAGTCATATCTTATTCCTTTAAATAAATTTATTATCTTTGTAGTGAGCATATATCCACTCACTAATTTTCTTATGTCCAAGTTCTGATGGATGTCCACATTCACAAAAGAAGTAACTTGGTTTTTTACTCCACCCCTGTTGTTCTTTTAGTACACTCGATAAGTTAGATGTATCGTAATCTGAGTAGTCGTCTTTTGTCGTATCCCATAAATCAAGTAATTTATCTTTGATAGAGTGTTTAACACTTCCAAACAAAAAGTTTTCTTTTGGTAACTTAGATACAACATTCTTCCACAAGTAATCATCATCTAATTTACTAAAATGTTTTGTTGGTGTGTTTTCATAAAATGGTAAATTGAATTTTGGTTCAGTATCCAAATTATAAAAAGCATTCGATATCAAAAATTTATATCCTAAAGTTTTTAAAGTATTGTGTAATAATAAAACATCTTTAACATATTGTGTTATAAAAAGTTTTTGATTGTGATAATTTTTCGCCCACATTTCAGTAAATATTTTTACATCATCTTTAATTTCTTCCCAATCATCTTCGTTTGTTTGATGTGGATTGATATTCTCTAAAATCATATGAACATTTAGTTGAAATGATTTATCATTATAATACATCCAAACTCTTTCCGGTGATGTCAACCAAACATTAATAATAATATTATCCTTATCGTGTTCATTACCATATGCAAAATTAATTGTCTCCTCTATGATATCTTGGTTGGTCTTTCCATCTTTAGATTTATTTATTTCATTATATCCAAGTTTCGTTGATAATAATTCTGAAGTCCTATCTCTAACATCACTCAACTCAGAGCCATTTGACCAAGAACAACCATTAAAATATAATACTTTACTCATTTAAGTACCACTCCGTTGTTTCTTTTATTCCTTGTTCAAAAGTATAGTCTGGTTTAAATCCCAATTCTGTTTCTATTCGTTCTGTTGAACAAGAACGAAATGGTATTGTTGTTGGTTTTGAATTATCCCATTGAACCTCTGGTGTTTTACCTGTAACTTTTAAAATTGTATTTACTATATCTCCAATGGTAATGGTTGAACCATAACCTACATTGTAAGGTCTCATTGATTCACCTTTTTCCAATACTAATAAACAACCTTTTACCACATCTTTTACATATAGAAAATCTCTAACGACATCTGAACTTCCCCAAACTATAAATGGATTCTCATCACTCAAACATCTTTTAATCAATGCAGGAACCACGTGACAAGTTTTCAAATCAAAGTTATCGTGTGGTCCAAATATTGCTGTTCCACGAGCAATACCAATATGCATATCTGTTAGATGTGAAGTATGTTCCATAAGTTTTTCTCTATATCTTCTCATCCAACCATAACTATAATAAGATATAAATGGTTCGTCGTCCCAATATTCTTCTTCCGTGATTGGATATCTTCTATCTGGATAACCTGTTGAACTATTTAAATCTAAAAATCTTTCAACTCCTTGTTTATAACAAGCTTCCAATACATTTGTTATTACTGTAATCTGATTTAGTCCAATCTGATAATCTGTTGGGATTGAACTTGGGTGTCCAATTTTTCCAGCACAATGAATTACAATATCTACTCCGTCCACTAACTTCATAGTATCATCTAACTTTGTTAAGTCAATATTTTTCAATACTTCAATTCTATCGTCTTGTATTTTTAGTGGTGTTTTATGAATTGATGTTCTAACATTAGCACCTCTATCTAATAACTCCTGTATAAAGTGTGTTCCAATAAAACCACTTCCACCCGTCACTAATACTTTTTTATTCTTGTAAAGACTCATAGTATTTTATTACCTCTTTTATTCCAGTTTCCAAATCTACCTCCGGAGTAAACCCGTAACTATTTGCTCTTGTCATATCCATAAGTCTGATTTCATCTCCGTTTGGTTTTGTTGTATCGTATTCTATTTCTTTTCCATAATGTGTTGCTACGATACTTGCGATATCTTTGATACGAACTCCGTCTCCACTACCTAAATTGATAGGTTCTGTAATTTTATTTTCATACGACATCAATATACCTCTTGCTACATCTTTTGCATTTATAAAATCTCTTATTGGTGTTCCGTCACCCCATACTGATAGTAAGTCATCGTGATAACCTTTCTTAACTAATTGTGGTATTACCATTCCGTTTTCACTAAAATCATCATACATACCATATACATTAGCTGGTCTTACTATTGAAAAGTTGTCTAATCCATAGTGAACTTTAAAAGCATCTTTTTGCAATTCACCTATTCTTTTAGCCCACCCTGCAAATCTATCATTTTCACTCGGAAATGTTTTCCATACATCATCTTCAACAAAATAGTCTGATGGTGAGTAAACCCCAACTGATGAAGTATAAACATACCAATCAACTCCTTGAAGTCTTGCAGCTTCTGCCATATTGGTATTGAATTGTAACATTGGTGTAAAGTAATCATTTGGTTGTTCCATAGCTCTTTTTGGTGAACCCTTAACTCCTGCGACGTGAAACACCACATCAATATCATCAACTAAAACTTTACATCTATCAAAGTCTCGTAGGTCTGCTTGAAAGAAATCAAAATTATCTCCCCAATATCTTTCTTCTAAATATCTATCATCTAATCTGATATCAGTTCCTCTTACATAATATCCTTTATCTAAACACATATCCACAAGATATTTACCAATCATTCCTGATGCGCCTGTTATTAATATTTTAACCATATAAATCCTCCAATAGTTTTTGCTTTGTTGTTTTATTTTTATAAAATGAAAATAAATGTTTTTGGTTGTGTTCTAATATTGGTAATATTTCTTTCCACCAGTTTAGCAATTCATCATCAGACATTTTATTAATTCTCAATAATTCTTCAAATATATTTTCTAATCGTAATTTATGGTCTACTATATTGTCGTAATGCTCATCTATAAAAGGACTGAAAGTTTTAAACCCAAACTCTCTTAACTTAGATAAGAATCCGTTAGATGACATCACAATAAAAGGATGTAAGTTAAGAATAGGTTTAAAAATTTTTTCAGACAAAAATATATTCTCAGTATCAAATAGTGTTTCCGATACGACACTTAAAAAAGTTTCTTGGTAGTGTTCCCAATCTCCTGCAAATGTCGTGGAAAAGTGTGGTAGTTCATCTTTTTTAAAATTATGGGTATCTATTTGAATTGGAATATCATCTTTAATTAAACTATTATAACTATCCTTATATTTTTCATCCAAAATAGAATTAGGGAAGTTTGATTCTTTTAAAAAGTCATTTGCCTTCAAAAAACTAAGATTATTATTATCCCACATATTATTATATTCAAAGAAACAACCCAATGACATTCTGTGTGGTTTTGTACAATTTCTCATATATGATAGAAACTTCTTTTTCTTTTTTGTAAGGTCAATGTCTGATATTTCTTTTATCTCAAAGTTATAATCAAAATCTTTTAGTTCAGTTTTGTAGTTTATGTTTTTTAAGTCAATTGCAAATTGCGAGAGAAAGTAGTATGAATCAACAATGTTTATTTTTAACTTTTTATCCAAAGTAGACTTATCACTTAAGTCACTTATGATAAAATAAAAATTGTCTAATTTAACATAATCTTCAAGATATACAACATTTTGATTATACCATTCTCCATACTCTTTATAATTGAATTGCCCCTCGTGTTCGTAGTCAATTATAACATTACATCTATCTTGGTTTACTAAATCAATAACTTTCTTAGGTATTGATTGGAAAGAACTATAAAGTCCTTTTGGATTATTTAGTTCAATTAGATACAAGTATTTTTTACTATCATCCAACTTAGAGTTTAAGTCAATCATATTTATTTCGAAGTTATTTATGATATCAGTTGAAAAAAATGGACCATCTGATTTTACCATAGTTACTTTACTATCATTAACTTTTGGTAAAAATCCGTGAATACCATTTGGTATCCTGTAATCTCTTAGATTTTTTCCGAAATAATTTTCTACTAATATATTTAGAATATTACCCATTTACCTGTTCCATAGTGTGGATATTTAGATTCGTATTCATAATAAACTACATCATCAGGAATATCCCTTGTTTTATTCCAAGTTGCTTTTGTTGGTGTTTGTGTAGAAACCTTATTGTCCTCTACCACAAAGTATAATGGTAAATCAAAGTTTCTGGCATACTTATGAACTTCATAGAATATACCTGTTTCAAATGTCATATCTCCAACGAAACACCATACTTTTTGTTTTGACTTTTGTTTCTTTAATCCAATAGCAGTTCCAAGTGCAATTGGTAATACACCTGTAACGATTGCTGATGAATAAAAGTTGTGGTCAAGATTACATAATGATATTGACTTACCTTTTATGATTTCATTAGTAATCCACTCTGGTGAGATTCCGTGAAGTAAAGCATGATAATGACTTCTCCAAGTAGAAAATATATAATCAGAATAATTTATTCTACTAAATACCTCTATCAATTGATTTTCATTACCATTTGAAAAGTGAACCGGTGCTTTAATTTTTCCATTTTCCCAAAGTGATACAATTTCATTTTCAAAATGTACCATATCTTCTTTTGTAAAATTTATATCTCTAACTTTTTTATATTTATTTAGATTTTTCATTCCAACTTATTTCCCAATCTTTAAATTCTGCTGCAAGACAATCTGTTTTGTAATCTCTTCTTCCACCAACACACTCTGCTATTTTATTTCCTGCAACATTACGAATACCATTTAGTCCGTGTGTTAAATGTAAGTTTCCATCTTTATCACCATTACGAACTTTTGTTTCATTATACCAAATGTGTGTGTTCATTTGAGATAAAACAATAATTGCTCTAATGGTTTCTGCTGTAATTTTTCCACTATCTTCTTTTAAAATCAAATCAATGTCATACATCATATCTTTGATTTCATTTGCATAGTTTTCTTTATTTTCTGGTATAAACACTTCTTTTAACTGATGAATACTTAATCTATCAATTAATTCATTTAGTGTTGGTAAAAACTTTCTACTCATTTATTTTCTCCATAATTTTATCTGCTATTATTTTGTTTCCCTCAATGGAATAATGATAATCATCATAATAGCCGTTTGTCTCGTGTTTAAAAGTTAATTTATTTTTCATTACAAAATCTTGTAGATGTCCATTAGGTTTAAAGTAAACAATATTCTTACTTTTACAATTTTTTGGTATTGGGTCGTGAAACAACCAATAAATTTTAGTGTCTAAATTATCAAACAAATTTATCATCATACCAACTTGTTCTTCTACATATTCTCTATTGAATCTGTTTAAAGTGTAGGTATCTATTTCATTTATGTGTTCAAATGTTTCCTTACTTTCGTCCCATTGATATCTTCTTGAATATATTGTTAATTGAACAACACATATATCAAATTTTTCGTGATGTTCATATAATTGGTTAAAAATATACTCATTAGAACTACAACCTTTACCGAAGTTTTCAACTTCACAATTTAAATCTTTTCCAATTAAAGTAGAGTATCTAAAATCATTTTGTGTTTTTTCGTAGTTTTCTTTATACTCTTTGGAAATTAATTTATTTTTAATTGCGTATTCGTTAAACACCGGCGAATTTAGTCCACCACCCTCAGTAAAACTACACCCAAAAAATCCTATCTTCATTTATCTCTCTCCGATAATATTGGATTATTGATTGGCCAATTTATTTTTAACATTGGGTCGTTCCACTTTACTGATATTTGGTCTTGCCAATCTACATAATCATTTGGATAGGATTGAGTATAGTGAAATACACACTCGTCCGATAAACATAAATGTCCGTTAATAAAACCTGGTGGAACCAATACACTTTTCATATTTTTGTCATCAAGTGTAAAACTATCCCACTCAAGATATGTTGGACTATCCTCACGATAATCAACTACTACTAAGTAGAAAGCACCATAAACACAAGTAATGTGTTTCCAAGTTTCATTGTCTCCGTGTAATCCTCGTAGAACATTTTTACGAGATTGTGTGAATTTTGAGATTTTATGTGGTGGTGTGTCCATTGATTGTTCCCAATGTGTCCACATTGTTCCACGATAATCTGTGAATTTATCTGGTGTGAATATCTTAACTTCATTTAAGACATCACTAATCTGTGATTGATATCTAAACATTTGCCTCCTATTTTACTGTCATCTCGGAAGGTTAGGTCTTTCAGGATTTTCACCCGAGTTAGTTCCGATTGACTTACTAATAAATATCAAGAATTAAATAAAAATGAAACAAAACTTACCCTACACCAATCTTCTACTCTTGTTACTTGATGTTTTAAGTTGTTTTGAGTAAAGTCTAAAATAACGACATCACCTTTGTTAGATTCTATAACTACTTCTTTATCTTCTTTTGTATATAGTATTAAATCTCCTCCACTTGCACCTTTTGGTTTTGAGTTTAGTGGAATCAATACAACTGCAAATCTATCCTTAACAATACCATCATCGTGTTTCTTAATAAAACTACCTGGTAAGTAGGTTTGGACATTTACATCTTCTCTTACTTTTTTTTTATTGTATATATCTAAAACACTTTTATAAGCACTCTTAAAGTCTGAGAGTCTTACTGTACTCATATCATTCCAAAAAAATTGCTGAACAAAAATCTTTTTATCTAAATAATCCAACATTGATTTTACTTTCATCTTTTCATTTAAATGCATTTTCTGACTTAATATTGTTTCATCATTTTTGTCTCTAAACTCAATGTCCATTCTTGGTTCTAAATCACATTCGTCTAATGAATTAAGTAATTTATCAATATCATTTTTATCAACAACATTTTTTAAAATCATATACCCGTCTACAAATAATTTATCCATTATACTCTCCTCAACACTTTTTCATTGTTAAATTTACCTTTTAGTTTGTGAACTATTGAATCAGCTACTATCTTATGGCCTACCGAACTTAAATGTGTATCTTTTACTCCAATAATAGTATCGGACAATCTCATTTTAAATGGATTGACTTCTGTATAGTTATTAAACTTTTCTGTTTCTTGGGTGTGTTCCCAAGAATCATAATATTTACCATCAATATAGAGTGGTATAAATTGTTCTGGAAATTTACTTTTTAATACTCTTGCCATATCACGATTCCAAGCTATTCCAAAACATTGAACACCTTTATCTGTTGGTATTGAAAAACATGCGTTAATCTGACTTTCGACTATACTATCTATTTGACTTTCAGTTTGTATAATTTCACCTGGATACTTTCTTTGGGAAAGGGTTGCTTCATATTCTGGACAACTTCTTTGCCATTGAGTAAACTGAATTATAGCCACTTTACACCCATTGTCTAAGGGTTGGTTGTTTAACAACCACTTTGTGTTGTAGTTATCACCACCATTGACTTGGTTAATAACTTCATACGACATATTCATTTCCTTTGAAACTAAATTTGCAAACCTATATTTTCTTCTATACTCACTTGCCTTATAGTTAGAACTCTCTAACCAAACATTAGGTGGTATGTGATTATTTATTTCTTTGTAATCCCAACCCTCATTTTTATGGTAATACTCATATTCTAAACCAGCTCCCCAAGTATAACTACACCCAACAAAGTAAATCATTTTAACTCTCCTATAATATTTTCCATATGTTTTCCATATTGTTTACCATATTCCAACATAAGTTGTCTGTTGTAAATAAGTATGTATTTCATACTGGAAAACCAATCATACATTTCTGTTTCACTTAAACTACATAACCTTTTTATTTCTTTTGTAATTTTTTGCATTCTTCTAAATGGTGATATCTCATTATCATAACTTTCATCAATATATGGACTAAATGTTTTGAATCCCAATTCTTTTAAATTACTAAGTGTTCCAGGTGCTCCAAAAACTATAAATGGATGATACTGAATCATTGGTCTGTATATCTTTTCTGTTGAAAAATATGTTGATTCAGTAAATGGTGTTTCAGTTACTACTGAAAAATATGTTTCCAAATATGGTTCTTTGTTCTCACAACCTGGACCCATTACATTTGTTAAGTTATCGTAGTCTACGGTCATTGGTGACATTTTGTTAAGTTCTTTAAAGTAAGAAATGTATGTATCTCGAAGATATGTTTTTCCCATAATTTGAGTCATAGTGTGTAAGTCTGGAGTTCTGTTTTCTCCGAGATGATTTAAGTCCTTTCCTCTTTCGAGTGAGAAACTAACTAAATTATCTTTTAATAAATTATTATGATGAAACATAGAAATTAGTGAATATCTGTGTGGTCTTATTCTTCTATTAAAACACAAAAACCTCTTACTTCTTTTTTTGTCCATTTCATCAAGACTAACAAAGGTTCCGTTACTTTGTTTTAAATCCTGACCCTTTAGGTATAGTTGTTCAAGTGAGTTAACAATAGAAATTATTGGTTTGACCTTCTGTCCATCACACCAAATCTTGTAAGTTTTTTCTATGTTCCAATTATTGCCAGTAATGTAATATAATTTATTTATCTTTAACTTGGATAGTTTTGTATGTAAAAATGTCATTGATTTAATATCAACTCTACTTTCCTCAAATGCACAAATAACTAATTTACCTTTATTGCTTCTAATTTTTTCAATAGTGTTAGACTCTATGTGATTTAAAAAACAAATATCTTCATATCCACCTTCCATACCTATTAACTTTTCAATGGAACCGAATTGTTCAATTATATAAATAAAATTATCTTTAACTTTGTTGGTCTGAACTCTTTTATAGTTTGAGTAAAAATTTGTAAATCTGACAGTTGGTTCTACATTAAACTTACTAATATATTCTTGAACATCATATACATAGTCCTGAAAAGGATATCCATTAGGGATAAAATCATTACCTTGTTTTTTGTCGTAAGCTATAACACTATTCACTTATGTACTCCACAACTTTACCCATAATTTTCTTATAGTGTTCTAAAATAATTTTTCTATTTTCTTTAATTTTTTCTTGACTTTTAACAAAAGTTTTATTAAATTTAAGTGTATTAGTTTGGGATAGTGTATCTACTATCAAATCTACTTGTTTATATGGACTTTCTATTTTATCATAATTGTCTGGTAATCCCAACTCTTCAAAAAAGGTGTGGCCACCCAATTCCTTAAAAACTCGGTAAAATTCGTTACCACCATAAAGTACAAACATCTTGTCAAAAAATATTGGTTGATATGCCTTTTCTGTAAAAATAGGAAACTGAGTATTATAAATAGAGTGTGTTTCTCCAAATATATCTACATAACTTTTATTATATTCTAAATCTAAATTATACTTTTGTGTATGGTTAGACCAGATATTATCTGAAAAACTATCAGTTATTACATCTTTATAGTCTTCCCAATCTCCTTCAAAAAAATCCCAATTATCTTTTTCATAATAGTATTTGTTTTGAAGAGAACAATTATCAGTCCTTTCTTTTGCACCCATATACTCATCAAAGAAAAACTTAGTTCCCGTAATGAATCCTTCCTTGTATAGTTTTGATGAAATCAAACTTTTTATAAAGTATAGTCTGTGTGGTCTTAACTTCATTTGCATAGACGAATAAAGTTTTTCTTTATCTAAGGTGTGTTTTCTTATTGGAAATAGTTCTGGATTACCACCTAAATTTTCATTAAAATAATGAAACAAATTATATAGTTTGTCGTATATGAAATTATCTTTATCTTTAAATAATTGATAGTCTGTTATTTTTAAATTCTGAAATGGGAAATCTGTTGTAATGAAATCATATAGAGTAGTTTCGTATTGAAGTGCTTCCCAAAATGCAAAGTTAAATACTACTTTTACATTTTTCTCTTTCCAAATAGAATACAACTTATCACGATAAGAGAATCCAAGTTCGTTCATAAGAAATGTAAAATCTCTTTCAATTACTCTTCTATCGAATATAATTATAGAATTTTCTTTTGGATTAAATATAGGATGCTTAATGTCTTCAAACGATAAAACCTTTTTTTGACTTTTAGTTTTCTTTATCTCATCGTCAAAGTGATTTATATCAATATGTTCAAAATTGTCTAATAAAGTTTCATTACCATAAAAGAGTGATTTTAATTCAGTTTTTGTGCAATAAATAGTTTTCATTAAAATAACAAATTTCTTCCGTCTGTATTGTATATTGTTTTACATAAGTGATTTCCATTACCCGACTCATCAAATATTTTATAATGTGTTTTGGTATTAGAACTCATTATGCAAAATGGTTTAAAGTCTTTTGAATTAAGTTCTTGTGGACTTTTAAAATAAGATTTAAGTTCTCTATCTTTGAATGCCTTACCAAAGATTGCAAAATCTTTTATCTGACCGTTAAAGTTTCTCCATAATGTGCCATCAACATTCCAACGATTATTAGCACAACCCAACCATAACCAAGCGTCAGTATAGTCCACTAAATCTTCTGTAAAATAAGTTACATTTTTTATCCCATTACAAACAAGAGTAACTGATTTATTTTTTTGAAATATAAAAGAAATATCTAACCAATCATTCAAATCAAATTGGTCTGATGTTATTTGAGCGAATTTTACTTTTGGACTACTTTGGTCTACCCAAAATTCTGCATTTATATTGTAGTTTCCTTGATTGTCTTTTCTACAAAAAACACCTAAATCCATTCCGTTGATTGAAAATATACCATAACTATTGAAATGTTTTTCACCACACTTTTTCCAGTTTGGCTTTACTCTAACATTAATAGTAAAATCATCTTGGACTAAATCTTTTAAGTTCCATAACCCTACTGCGTTTTTATGATAGTTTGGAATAAAATAACTTTGTCTATCATTAGTTGTTTTTGGGTTAAATTTTAAAATCATAATTTAATCTCCAAACAATCACGATAAAATGATTCTAATTCAGGAAATGTTTTACAAAAATCTGTTCCTCGTCTTTTGTCGTGTTCTTTAAAATACTTACCAAAGTTGTATCTTTGTTCCTTTACCTGTTGTTCTTTACCTTCCCAATCTGCAGTTTTCCAATCGTATATTCTTTTTATCTTTTGTATTTCAATATCTGAATATCCAATGTAATCCGTAGAGAATTCTGGAACTGCTAAAAAGTCTAATAGTTGAGCCTGTCTTAATATTTCTTGATTCCAGACATCTGGTAAAACTTGTACGGTTTGGTGTGTTGGGTATCGTAAATAACTTGAATCTAAAAATACTGCCGAGTTCCAATATCTATCGTTTGATGCGTAGGTTTCTTTTAAGTCGTATATTCCGTGAATTAGTTTTTGGTAATTTGGAACTGATAGTGCGTTGTAAGTAGACATAAATGTCAATACTACCCTATCTAATGAATCTAATACCTTATTGATGTTATCCCAAAAACGATTGAACTCCAATCCATTTCTTATATATTCTGCTTGTTCTCCCCAAGTATCTGCTGATGTAAATATTACCATCTCTTTTACTCGGTCCTCGTCTTCAATTCTTTTTAACTTTTCAATCATTTTATCAACCAAGTTATCTGGTATTCCGAGATTAGAGTTAATTGCAAGATTTAAATTTTTGTTTGGATTGGGTTCATCAATAATATAATCCAATACTTTAAAAGTATCGTTTGCTAATAGTGGTTCACCACCTGTAATTCTAAAAGTGTGTAAATCACGATATAAGTCTGGCCACCATTTCCAAAATGCTTCCGTGTATGGATTGTGTTCTTTTTGTAGAATTGGCATTTTATTTTCAGCTTTATTGTGTTCCAATGAATTAAATTTGTCAGTTGTCGGATATGCTCCGTGTTTTTGGATTTCTTGCATCCAAGTCGTTGAGAATGCTGGTGCACAATAACTACATTTAAAATTACAAGCATTTGAAAACGCTACCTCTACATATCTTGGATTTATATCTTCTCTCCAGTCTGATGTTGTTATTTGCTCAAAGTGTGGTTTAGACCAAGATTCTGCTGACTTAAATATTCTATCACTAAATCTATCTGATGTATCTTCTACACCCCAACAATAATCACACTCAACTGGTCGTTTACCAGTTAACATTTCTCTTCTACGAAGTTTTTTGTATTGTGTATTGTGTAGAGCACTTGGATTTCTTTTGATTTCGTTTTCTGAAATCTTATGTGTTCTGGGGTGGTGACAACTATGATTGTGTCCTGTTTGTAGTTGAAGTGTAACTTGTGTCCATTTTGCTAAACACATACCTGGTCCAACTTCGTTAAGTTTTTTTTCCATATCTACATAGATAGGATTATCATAATTTGTTCTAACTTTTTTCTTAGCCATTTAAAACCTTACATTAATTAACTTGTGTCTACTATAAATAGTATCAATACTATGTATCTTGTATTTCATTTGTCTTAGTCCTGAATTATCAATATCAACTTCACCCTTTTGCATTTTCTTTCTGTAAAGGATTTCGTTTTTACTGGTTTGTTCTACATCTCCTTGGAATTGATTGTTAACAATTCCCTCGTCGTCGTGATACATACACTCCATAGTTCCGTATCTTCTATGTGGTGCTGGACTATCTTTAATAAATTCTTTGTTTCGTAAAAATCTAATATTACGATTTTCAATTAATCCGTGATTTCCAAACTCACTTAAATCTTTAACGATATCTCCTTTACATCTTTTACAACCTTGGTCACAACATATTGATTTAGTCATATCGTAATGTAAAACTAAGTCATCATATGAGTTCCACATTTTTACTTCTGCTATTTCACCTTTGAAGAACTTTTGTCCTCCCCAAGCAAGTGGGTCATTACACCCTAACCAAAAAGGATTATTACCATATCGTTTTAATTTTTCTTCATATGATATTGTTGATTGTTGTATACCGAACTTTTCTCCTAAGTCTTGGTCATTGATTTGGAAACTAATTTTTTTATTATCTTTATCGTGTATCAAACTAACTTTTGTCCAGTTATTTTGGTATCTTCTTCTCCAAAGATAAATGTGTTGATTTTTCCAATCCCACATTGATGTTGCAAATGCATTTGAATTATTGTAATCAATACCAAAATCATATCCTATTTTAGACAAGATTGGGTATTGTAAATATCTATTATTACCTTTACCGATTAAATGTTCTGGGTCTTGTTCGGGTATTTCGGGTTTACAAATAATATCAATTCTGAAACTATCCGTAGGTATTCGTCTAAGTTCTCGTGAAGGATTAATTTTGATATGTGTGGATTTTCCGTCCAAAGATAAAACCATTTTTTGTTTTATTTCTTGTAAAGTCTTTTGTTCGTAATAACCTTTTTCTACACATCTCCAATATAAGTCATCATCTTCCATACCCCAACCAACATATTCAGTATTGTATCCATTGATTCTTTCAAATTGTTCTGCTGTGAATATCACGACTCCACCAAAGTATTCTGTATCTCGTAAAGTATAACCCCATTGTGATAACCAAGTTGCTATATGTTTTGGTGAATCGCCTGGGTGTCCATAATAACAATCATCATATGGTAACATATCTACATCGTGAAATGCGAAATAATCACACCCGTCTTTTTTTGCTTGTAGGTATGCTATGTTTTTAGTTCCACTTCTGTGAAACTTTTCATTATCAATCTGGTGTCCTACATAACAAGTAAAGTCAATACCTTGTTTACCTAAAAACTCTTCTAAGTGTGGTATCAATCTATCCAGATGTCCTTGACGAACTCCGTCTCCACTATCTCTGTATGGTATGCATATTCCTAACTTCATAATGTATCTGCAATCATTTGTTTAAATTTTGTTGTTGACCACCCGTGTGAACGATTTATATAATGTATTGGAATACCCAAATCGTCTCCTGAGTATGGTTTATCTTTATAATCATCACCTAAAAAGCGAATATCCGGTTTTAAGAATTTCAGTAATCCAATCAAATCACTTTCAGTTGTGTATTTAACCACCACATCAATGTATTTTATAGAATTTAAAACCTCAATCCTTTCTTGTGTAGATAAAATTGGTTTAAGTTTTTCTGGTCGTTCAATGGTTGGGTCAGTCTGTAATAAGATTGTAAAGTTATCACAATTCTGTTTACACTCTTTAAACATCTTAATATAACCTGGATGGATTATATCAAAGTTTCCTGCTATTACACCTTCTATCATAACTTCACCGAAATAAATGAATATTTTCCTTGACTTGTTGATGAAACTTTCGTATATTTAAGTGTAGATAGTCCGTCTTTATCAAGATTAGTTTCGTTGTTTAAAATTTCATTATAAAATCTTAACTGATTTAATCGTGTTGATTCAGATTTCCAACCACCCTCTAAGTATCCTTCCGATTTATGATTAATCATTTCAAATTTAGATTGTCTTCTGGCGGGAATAGATATGGTTTTTGATTGAATATCTTGTATGGTTTTTGGAATTGACTGATATGATTCTGCGTCATACTCGTTCTTTACCAAGTTCAATACTTTACCTGTATCGTATTTATAATCTTCATCTAATTTGATATGTTTGAAATCATAATAAATTTTTAAATTCTTTGAACTATTGTATTGTTCGTAACTATTCAATAAACTAAATCCTTGTGATTGATGGATTTCTTGAATTTCATTTCGTTGTAGTGGTTTGTTCCAATAAGCAAACTCATTAATAAATCCACGAAAACTTTTTCTATCACCTGCTCTATTGTCTGCTATTCCAAGATAAAAGTCTAATTTATTTGTATCCAAAAACTTTCTTCTTAAAACTTGTTCTTCGACAAGGTTTCCATCTTGATACATAGTTAGAGTTCTATTTGACCTATCATAGGTTATTGTAATGTTGGTGTATTGTGGATAAGAATACTTTGATGTAATTTGATGACAATTCTCTTTACTATCCCAATATTCAAATTTGTATCTGTTAAAAGAATTATATGCTATGGTTGTGTCCCAACCTGGAATACTAAACACACAATACTCATCAAAATCTTTATCGTATTCGGGAATAATATCTTCTGGTTTGAATGAAATATGTAGAGTAAAATCTTTATTTAGTTCAATTATATTTGGACACTTAACATAACTATAATCTCCGTGTAAATATAATCCTGATGTATTGAGTTTTGGAACATCATAAGTTTTGGTATCGGTAAAAATGTTTTGTTCTGTTAATCGCATTAACAAATCATCATCTTCAAATCCCCAACCCCAATATTCATTAGAATAACCATTTACCTTTTTGAATAAATCAATTGGAAATAAAGTTACACCACCAAAGTAAGTATCAAATACTTCTCTATCTGAATTAGTAAATCCATTGGCGAGGTGAATTGGAACATCTGAATAAGAATAATCTACATCTTTTGGTAACATATCGACATCGTGAAAAACTACATAATCACAATTTTTTCTAATTGCATATTGAAATCCTATGTTCAATAACTTACCACGATTAAATGGTAAATCATCATTTTGTTCAACCACGATTAATTCATAATCTTGGTCTTTCAAATAAGATTTAATAGATTGGCGAAACTTACGAAGATGTCCTGGTCTTTTACGATACGGGACAATTATTCCAAGTTTCATTTATTTCTCTTCTTTTTTTCCGTATTTTTCGTAGAATTCGGCCAAGTACCATTGTGTTCTATTTGACCATTCTTCTTTGTCAATATCTTCGAACCAAAGTGTCAAAGCATCAAGAACATTTGCAATTTTCTCAAGCGCTTTCACTTTTCTTTCTTCTAACATTAACTCTTTTTTATTATCTTGTGGCATATAATAACCTCTTGTTGTTTATAACTGTATTAATAAATATCAACTTAATTACTAAATCGATACAATTTTTTTTGTTAAATCGTTCCATTTTTTATACTGATGGTAATTTCCATTACCTAATCGTTGAAACATAAATTCTTCTTTTGTTAAGTCAATCTTAAAATCACTTTTTTCTATTTCGTCATACATTAATTGATACTCTTGTGCAAATGAAACATTTGCTTTTGTTTTACTGACTTGTCGTAATCTTTCCAATACTGAATAATCCCACTTAAAGTGATGAACTTGTGTAAAGTTCTTTTCTATTGGATATCTTTTTGGGTGTTCACTACCCCAACTTGATGTTCCGTCTGGAAATTCTACATAATGTTGTCCTGAACAAACCTTTACACTACCTTTCATCATTGTGACTTTATTTGGACACGCTTTACTTAATGGATAACGAAAGAATCCTGCTTCTGGCATTTCTTCCCATACATTTGATTCCATTGTGATTTTAGGAAAGTCTCCATTGTCTCCTATTCTATCTACGAAACCACCTGTTACGAATTCATATCCAAATTCTTCACACTCATCAATGATTTCCCAAGTAGGTTTAGAATATAATTGTAATTCATCATCATCTGCTACTATCCACCAATCGTCTGGTTTTAATAATTTGACTTTATTATAATGTTCCGTTACTCGTTCCCAATTAAAAGGTTCATCAACGATTATCTCGTGTGGTTGTAAATTAAACTTATCTAAAATGTGTAAACCTTCTTCTATGATTGGG
>Ga0208793_1000646_pt1 | contig 22565 bp, 29 predicted proteins | sample 17_taG_FD_184092 | JGI IMG/M metagenome (GOLD analysis project Ga0208793, IMG submission 184092) | Marine viral communities from the Subarctic Pacific Ocean - 17_ETSP_OMZ_AT15314 metaG (SPAdes) (version 2) | ecosystem: Environmental > Aquatic > Marine > Oceanic | place: Pacific Ocean | collected...
ACATTAGAAGTTAGTTCCGCAGGTTTATCAAGAATTAAATTCTCAATCGATAATTACGATTCAGAATATTTCTTGGTATCAACACAGGCGGTTAATTAATAAAAATGATGAATTGTCATAATATTTTTGTCATAAGTGATACTTATTAGTATGGGAAGAAAGAAGATATACAAAACCGAAGAAGAAAAGAAGTTGGCAAACGCAAGAAACCAACGAAGATTCTATCAAAAGAATAAAGAAAAACTTCGTGAAACCCGTATGGAGAAATATTATGAAGACAAAAAAATGGAAACTAAATTGTCCAAGGTGTAATTGTGTGAGAGAATATAATTGGAAACACAATTACGAGGAAGCACAAAGAGACAAAACGACTTGTCGGAATTGTGCAAGTGAAATAAATCGTTTGGAAAAAAGAACGATAAATAAAGTAATTAAAAAAGGTAAGTTAAACCCAATGTATGGAAAGTCCGCAAAAGATATATGGATTGAGAAATACGGAAAAGAAAAAGCAGAAGTTATGTGGAAGTTAAAATACGAAAATATGAAAAGGCCAGGTAAAGGTATTCCTCTTAGGGAATATCTCGGTGAAGAGTCATATAACAAGTATTATGAAAACAGATTCTCTGATGCTATGAACAGACCAGTAGACGATTATAAAACTTATAATAATAAAGTCAGGTATTGGACTGAAAAACAGCCATTACATACATTACCTAATTACGAGAAACGAGGACAAACTGGTTTAGATGAATCTTATCATTTAGACCACATTATTCCAGTAACTAAAGGATATGAAATGGGAATTGACTGGATGGAAATTGCAGACATCAAAAACCTACAATTCATACCAGCGATAGATAATATTAAAAAGGGTAATAAAATAGATGAATAGTATAGAACATAGCTTGTGGGTGGAATCATACCGTCCGCAAACATTAGATGAATATATAGGAAACGAACACTTAAAATCAAAAGTGAAAGTGTATCTTGAATCAGGCGATATACCACATCTATTATTATTCGGACGAGCTGGGGGTGGAAAAACAACCTTGGCTAAATTATTAGTCAATAACATTGATTGTGATTATCTATATATAAACGCATCTGATGAGAATAGTGTTGATGTTGTAAGAGAAAAAGTAAAGAACTTTGCATCAACATTAGGTTTCAAAGATATGAAAGTTATTATCTTGGACGAGTGTGATTACATTACACCAAACGCTCAAGCCGCACTTCGTAATCTTATGGAAACTTTCTCTAAGAATTGTCGTTTTATATTGACTTGTAATTATGTAGAAAGAATAATTGACCCGATACAAAGTCGTTGTCAGTCTTTCCAGATAATTCCACCAGATAGAAAACAAGTTGCACAACATCTTGCTAGTATTCTGAGTAATGAGAGTATAGAATATGAATTAACAGATATCGCAACAATCGTTAATAGTGGTTATCCTGATATCAGAAGAGTAATCAATGGTTCTCAAAGACAAGTCGTAAATGGAAAATTAGTAATTGATGAAAATACAATTACACAAAGTGATTATAAAACAAAAGTTTTAGAAATCTTAACAACACAAGATAAGAAAAGTGCTTTTCAGAATATCAGACAATTATTAGCAGACTCAAAGGTAACGGACTTTAGTGATTTATTTAGACTAATGTTTGATACCGTAGATGACTGGGGTAAAGGTCACATTGCTGAATGTATTTTAATCTTATCAAAATATCAACAATCAGACGCAGTCGTAGTGGATAAAGAAATCAATGTTATGGCTATGTTTGTTGAATTAATAGGGAGTATCAAATGAGCAGTCATCCAGACGGCGGAGTTCCACAGGGACAAGAACAACAATTAGATATATCAAAAGCAGATACAATCACGTGTGATGAGTGTGGAAACGCATCATTCATACAGGCGTTTTTCTTAAAGAAAATATCAGCATTGATGTCACCAACAGGCCAAGAGGCAATTGTACCAGTTCAAGTGTTCAGTTGTGGAAATTGTGGAACCGTTCCACAAAAAATGTTAGAACAAGTCAAGAATAGTTAAAATTAAGGATTAGTAATATGAAGTCAAAAAGTTTATTTGACCACATAAAAGAAATCACTAACAATCAAAGACCAAATTATTGGGAAGAATTAGATGACGCATCTAAGAAAACATTCAGTAATTATATGGTCCATAGATTTATATCAATGAAATCAGAATGGATTGAAGTAGTGAATGAAATACAGCAATATTGGGAATTAAAGCCTAAGTCGGTGTATCAATTCTATACAGATGTGATACCAAAGGGTAGAACCTTTTTAAAATACACTAAGTCTAAAAAGAAATCCAAGATAGAAAAGTGGGCTATGGATATATTATGTCAACACTTTGAAGATAGTTCACAAAATATTGAAAAAACACTTGACATTATGGGTAAAGATGTCGTATATTCAATTATATCAAAGTATGGCGTAGATGAAAAACAACTAAAAAAAATATGGAGTAAGTAATGACAATTAAAGACACACCAAAAGGTATGCCAGTAGAGATAGCATATGGAAATGCTAACGGAGATAATGATGTTGTTGGGTATATGGAGAACACATACCCTGAAATGACATCAGAATTTAAAAACATACAACGAGAACAATATGAATTATTTTGTAGAAAGCAGTTTGACTACGGACCTTCCAATGTAGCAGTAGGAACGATATTGAAAACTAAGGAAGATATAAGATTATCATTATTGGGATTGTTTTTTAGAATTAATGACAAGGTAGAAAGAATTAAAACTCTATTGATGAGAAATACTGAAAGTGCAGTAGAGGGTGAACCATTGATTGATAGTTATAGTGATATTTCCAATTATGGAGTAATGGCACAAGTAGTTCAAAGAGGAAAGTGGGCTAAGTAATGGGCAAAATAAGTTATAGTCAATTTTCACAATGGGACAAATGTCCACAGATGTGGAAACTCAATTATGTAGATAAAGTTGGAACATTTACAGGTAATATTTTTACAATATTTGGTTCAGCGTTACACGAAACTATTCAAGCATACTTAGTGTGTTATTACGAACGAACAATCAAAGAAGCAGACGCTTTACCATTGGACGATATTCTATTGTATCGTATGAAAGAAAACTACAAAGAATCAGCAAAAAGACATAAAGATAACTTTGAAGTTACCAAAGAGGAAATGGCAGAGTTCTACAAAGACGGATTGGATATCATTGAGGAATTTAAGAAACGAAAAGGTAGTCATTTCAAAAAGAAAGATACTGAATTAGTCGGTATTGAGATGAATCTAAACTTTGAATTACCACAAGATATGAAATTTGTTGGGTTTATGGATGTTGTTCTACACGACAAGAAAACTGGTCGTATGAAAATTATTGATATCAAAACTTCCACAATGGGTTGGAACAAGTATATGAAAGCCGATAAGAACAAAACTAATCAGTTGTTATTGTATAAACACTTTATGGCTAAACAATTAGAGATATCAGAAGATAAGATTGATGTGGAATACTTTATTCTGAAACGAAGATTATATGAAAATATGATGTATCCACAAAAAAGACTTCAGTCGTTCTCACCAGCGAGTGGTAAACCAAGTGTTAATAAAGTTATGACAAGACTACAAGAGTTTATAGATGATTGTTATGATGACAAAGGTAAAGTTATCAACAAAGAATATGTGAAAATGGCTTCAGCAAAGAATTGTAAGTATTGTGAGTTTAAAGATAAATCAGACTTATGTGATAGGAATAAAAAATGACAGAACCAAGTTTAAGAATTAAAGTAACGGACTTTTTAGCAACGGATTTTGAACAAGAAGTATTTCAAGAATTGATGAAAATCAAACAAATGGATTACCTAAGTGGTGTTCCATTCCCATTATACTTTTGGTATGATAGAAATAAAGAAATGGTAGATTTAAAAACTCTTGAACCATTTATCAAATATTGGAAAACTGAGGGTGAGTTTAACACTAAGATAATTATTATTCCAGAATTAACTGATGACCAAAATCATTTTATCACATATGATATCAGACCCAAGGGAGTTAAACCAGCAAATAAGGATTACTTAGAAAATTATAGATTTGCATACGAGTATGATAATCCGAGAGATATTTTAAAAGGATTAGAACATTTCAAAAAGACCTACGAGTTCGTTAATAAAGAGGAACTCAATCCAGAACCAACCAGAAAACAAAAAAGAAACGACTAATGAAGATAGCAATTATCGGAAGTCGAACCTATACAAATAAAAAGAAAATGAAGGACTTTATGTTCCGACTAAAAATGGAACATCCAGAAGTAGAAATTGTTTCTGGTGGTGCCAAAGACGGAGCGGATAAATACGCAAAGAAATACGCATTAGAGTTCAAAGTTCCTTATAGTGAATTCCCACCACAACACCAACCACATAATATGTATTGTGTAATGGAAGCTTATAATTATGGAAAACCATATGCGGTGGGTTATTATCACAAACGAAACAAAGATTTAGTCAAATATTCTGATAAAGTAGTGGCATTTTGTAAAGAAGGAGAGATTACCAACGGAACAAGGTCGGCATTGGAATATTGTGAGAAAATCAAAAAAAAGTATGTTATTATTGATTAACAGACTATTTATTATTGTATATACATATATATTAAGAGAGAAAATATGAGTAGAAACAACGAAGAAAAATTAACATCAGTAAAATTAATTGACGAACTCTACAAGAAGTTCAGAGAGAAATCAATTCGTGATGACTTTTCATTACAAAAATTAGTAAATCGTAGTATTGATTTATTTGTTCACGACGAAGAGTTTGCAAAAACAATCAAAGATTACGACAATTTAGAAGAATCAGGTTCAAAATATTAAAGAGGTTTCAATGGATTTACCAAAATTAAATAAGGTTTCAAAAAATAAGAAGAGAAAAATTCTTTTATTCTCAGACGACTTGAGAATGTCAAGTGGTGTCGGAACAATGTCAAGAGAAATAGCAATGGGTACACTCGATACATTTGATTGGGTTCAGGTCGGAGGTGCTATTAAACACCCAGACTCAGGAAAAGTAATTGATATGAATGAGGCTGTTAGAAAAGAAACTGGTATTGAAGACGCTAGTTTAAAAGTATATCCAACTGATGGTTATGGTAATCCTAACCTATTAAGAGAATTGATGAAAATTGAAAAACCAGACGCAATTATGATTTATACAGACCCAAGATTTTGGGGTTGGTTATATAATATGGAACACGAACTAAGACAAGAGATACCTATATTTTATTATAATATTTGGGATAACTATCCTTATCCAAGATGGAATGAACCATTTTATGAGAGTTGTGATTTGGTTATGAATATTTCAAAACAAACACATAACATAGTTCAGAATGTATGTCAGAATAAACCAAGAACAAATTGGGATTCAACTTACATACCACACGGAATAAATGAAAAGCATTTCTATCCAGTAACAGATGAAAAAGAAAGAATAGAAATGAACAAAATGAAATCTGAATTATTTCAAGGTAAAGATATAGAGTTTTGTTTATTTTACAACAATAGAAATATCAGAAGAAAAATGACTTCAGATAGTATTTTGGCATTTAAAACATTTGCAGATAAACTACCAAAAGAAAAAAGAGATAAGGTTGCGTATGTTTTACACACACAACCAATTGACCAAAACGGAACAGATTTACCAGCGGTAGTTGAAGAGTTGTGTCCAGACTTAAATATAATATTCTCAACAAATAAATTAGAGAACAAAGAATTAAACTTCTTATATAATATAGCAGACGTAACTATTAATATTGCATCCAATGAGGGATTTGGATTAGGAACTTGTGAATCATTGATGTGTGGAACACCAATCATTGTTAATGTTACGGGTGGACTACAAGACCAATGTGGATTTAAATTAAAAGGTAAACATATTACTTATCAAGATTATGGAAAGATTGAGTCTCTACACGATTGGAGAAAGTGGGAACACAATGAAGACTTAACTCACGGAGAGTGGGTAAAACCAGTCTGGCCTAAAGTTCGTTCTATGCAAGGTTCACCACCAACACCATATATTATTGATGATAGGTCTGATTTTATGGAAGTTACAGATAGAATACAAGATTGGTATGATATGAAACCAGAAGAAAGAGAAGCTTGTGGACTAAAAGGACACGAGTTTGTAATCAGTGATGACGCAATGATGTCAGCTAGACATATGAGTCAATTATTTACAGACCATATGGAAACTGCATTTGATAAATGGACACCAAGAGAAAGATATGAGGTACATAAAGTATGATAAAACCAATGATATTAGTAACAGCACCAATTGAGACTCGTAGTGGTTATGGAAATCACGCAAGAGATATTTGTAGAGCACTAATTGAATCAGATAAATATGATGTAAAGATTCAATCAGTTCCTTGGGGTTCAACACCACTAAATGCTTTAGAAAAGGACAATCCAGTTCATAAAGAAATACAAAAAAGAATTTTAAGAACACCATCACTTCCAAAACAACCAGAGTTACATTTACATATTGTAATTCCAAATGAATTTAGAGCTATTGGAAAGAAAAACATTGGAGTTACCGCTGGAATAGAAACAACTATTCCACCCGCACAATGGGTAGAGGGTTGTAATCGTATGGATAAAGTTATATTCACATCTGAATTTTCAAAAGAAGGATTTGTTAAAGTAGTTTTTGATAAACTTGACCAAAAAACACAAAAAAACATAGGAACTCTGAAGTTTGAAAAAGAGTCTGATGTTTTATTTGAAGGAGCTGATACTGATGTTTACAAAAAAACTAATGAAGTATCAGAAATGATGAACGAAAAGTTTTCAGTAATAGATGAAGACTTTTGTTTCTTATTCGTAGGACACTGGTTACAAGGTAATATGGGTGAAGATAGAAAAGATATCGGTATGTTATTAAGAGTATTTTACTCTATGTTTAAAGATAAAGAAAACACTCCAGCACTTATTTTAAAAACAAGTGGAGCTGGATTTTCAATAATTGATAGAAATGATGTTAAGAAAAAAATAGATAAGGTTAAAAAGACATTTTCAGGAAGTAAACTACCTAATGTATATTTGATTCACGGAGACTTGACTGATGAAGAAATGAACCAAATGTACAATCATCCAAAAGTAAAAGCACATTTATCATTTACTCACGGAGAGGGATTTGGAAGACCATTGTTGGAAGCTTCGCTAAGTGGTAAACCAGTTATTGCTCCAATATCAACAGGTCAAGCAGACTTTTTGGATAAAGAATATGTAGTTGAACTACCACACACGATGACAAAAGCATCACCAAATGCTTTTCCAAAAGATTACTTAACACAGGAGTCACAATGGTCCACCGTTAATTACAGTTTAGCTGGTAGAATAATTAATGATGTTTTTACCAATTATGACAAATACAAAGTAAGAGGTGAAAAGGCTGCACTAATTAATAGTCAGACATTTAGCTTTGAAGAAATGAAAGTTAAGTTAGAGAAAATAGTAGATGAAGTAATAAGTGATGTTCCACAACAAGTTCAACTAAAGTTACCTTCATTGAAAAAAGAACCAACCAAACTTAAATTACCAAAATTGAAAAAGGGATAAAATGGCAGAAACAAAAATAACTTGTCCACATTGTTTAAATGAAGAACTATGTTTTGAAGAAAAGATAGATATAGAAAACTTTAGTTCTTACATTTGTTTTAATTGTGGATTTATGAGTAATACAGCTTACAAAAGAGATAGTGACGCTTTAAGTAAAATGGAATCATCATCTTCGGAACTTATGAAAGAAATAAAGTTCTTTGATTATGAAAGAGAAATCTTTTGGTTTCCAACAATTTTAAATATGGGTAAGTTCGGTATGATATATCCAGAGGGAACTAAAAATAACTGGATGTGGAAACTCGCAGAAGTTCGTAAATTAACACCAGAAGAACAAAAAGACCCACAATATGAGGGACACGAACACACCTTAGATATAGAGGGTGCTCAAGAGTACGGACAACACGAATTTATTGATGCTTGTAGAAAAATGGGTATAGTTAAAGAATTATGAAGAATACCATTTGGCAACAAGTAGAACCAGGACAATTAGTACAATTTAGATATAAAGGTGCAAAGGGTGATATTGCACGAAGATTAGTATTTTGTCTCGACCCATCATATCGATATAGAAAAAAATCAACGGGTCGTGTTGTAGAGTTTTTTATTGGATTAGAGCTTGATAATTCTACCAAAACGAGTATAAATCCAACGGTTGTAAAGAGAATGTTTAACCAACTAAACGATATAGTTTACAATCCTAAAAATGTAAATTTATCTAACGAACAACAAATAACTATGATATATCAAGGATTAAAATCTTTCTTAGATGCAACACCAATATTCAGAACATATTTTTTGAGAGAGTGTAGAAAGAAAAGAGTATTTTTAATTGAAGAAGGAAAAGATTTGGGAAGTTCACCACTAAGTAAAGTTGTAGATTTATTCATATCAGATAAAGAAGATATTTTTGAAAGGTCAATATAAAATGAAAATCAGTTATAGTATAACTTGTTATAATGAGCACAAAGAATTAGATAATTTATTACATCATTTATCTAAACACATTAGAGAAGAAGATGAAGTGGTGGTTACACAAGACATATCAAAAAAAGGAACAGGTGTTTTTGAACCAGAATTTCAAGCACTTGAAAAGGTATTAGAAAAATATGAGTATCACGATTTCTTTAAACCAAGACAACTAAAAGTAACAACATTTCATTTTAGAAAAGATTTCTCTAAATTAAAGAACTATGCTAAAGACCAATGTTCAGGAGATTTTATATTCAGTATTGACGCAGATGAAATACCAAATGAAATATTATTAAAACAATTACCTGAAATATTAGAAATCAATGATACGGATTTAGTGTGGGTTCCAAGAATTAATATCGTTAATGGTATTACAGATTGGCATATGGAACATTGGGGTTGGAGAAAAACTGAACAAGGTTGGATAAACTATCCAGATTATCAGGCAAGAATATTTAGAAACACAGAAGATATCAAATGGGTCAAGCCAGTTCACGAGGTAATAGACGGAGCAAAAACTTATTCACATTTACCACCACACGAAGAATTGACTTTAAAACACGAAAAGGATATCTTAAGACAAGAAGTACAAAACAATCTATACAGTCAAATTATATAAATAAGGTTAAAATTGGTTATAAATACATATGAGTAAAAATTTAATTTACACGGTTGCAGTAAATCACGAAACTTCTCAATTCAAAAACACAGACTATTCTCAGTATTGTCTAATGAGTTGGGAAAAATGGTGTAAAAAAAGAAATATTGACTTTCTGGTTATTGATACACACGAACCAAATTTCAAGTATCCACACTGGGACAAGTATACAATATTTAATCACATTGATAACGAGTATGAAAAGATAGGATTAGTGGATAGCGATACAATGGTCCACTGGGACGCACCCAATCCATTTGATTTGTATAATGATGAATGGTGTTGGGTAAAGGATTTATCAAACTTAAGGTGGACATCAAAAAGTATCGAAAATTATAACAGGTTTTATTCAGAAGAGAAATTAGACATATACGATTACTATAATTCAGGAGTATGTTTTTTTACCAAAGAACACAAGATTATATTTGATAACCTAATTAAGTTGTATAAAATAAATAAAGAATCCTTAGATGATATGGCAACTTGGGGTGGTGGTAAAGACCAAACACTATTAAACTATGAGTTAAAAAAACAGAAAATAAAAGTTAAAGAGTTATCTTCACAATGGAATATGTTTGCAATGCACAAAAAAGAAATGTTTAATCACAATTGGCAAGACGGAGACGACAAGACACCTTTTTTCATAAAGTATAGTTGGATATGGCACTTTACAGGATTTCCAATTGAACAAAGAACAGATATTATGAAACAGACTTGGGACTTGATAGGTGGTAATTATGGCTAAAAATGTGGTGTTTATAATCGCAGTCAAGAAAGACGGACAACTCAAACCAGAATATGAAATCGGTATTGAAAGTTGGAGAAGGTGGTGTAAGAAAAATGATGTAGAATTGTTTTTATTAGAAGAACCAGTATTACCAATGAATGAAATGCACATTATCTGGCAAAGATATTTCTTATTTGATATCTATGATGCTAATGGTATTGAATCAGACCAAACATTAATGGTTGACGCTGACACAATAGTTCATCCAGATTGTCCAAACTTTTTCAATGAAACTGAACACAAGTATTGTTTAGTTCACGACGACGGAAGTTATGATTGGATACTTCGTGGTATGGAACATTATTCTAAAAGAGTTTACAATGGTAAATGGTTTGACTATACAAAGTATGGAAATAGTGGATTTCAAATAGTAAATAATTCACACAGAGATTTCTTTCAACATATGAGAGACTTTTATTTTGAAAATATAGAGCAAATCAATACTATACAACAATCATATGGAATTGGAACAGACCAAACACCATTAAATTTTAACTTGACATTTAAAGAAATTGATGTTAAATTACTACCATACAAATATAATATGACTTGTATGCCAAAGAAAGAAATATTGGCAGAAGATATGTTATACACAAAATTAGGTTGGGTAATGCATTTCAATGGATTACCAGACAAAGATAAATCAGTTCCATTTTGGATGAAAAAAACATTTGATTATTTATGGTAAAAGTTCACATTATAGGAAAAGGTAAATGGGGAAAAGTTATAGAGAACTCTATATCACATATGGTAGAGTTCACCAATCCTTATGACGCAGATTGGGTTATTATATCGACACCAAATGATTTACACTACGAACAAACATTGTATTGGTTATCTCAGGGTAAAAATGTATTTTGTGAAAAACCACTGACATTAAACTTAGATAGTTTAAAAAGCTTATATGAACTCGCAGATGATAATGAAGTTAAATTATATGTAGATGATGTATTTGATTGGAGAGATGATTATGAGATACTGGAAGATGATAATTACTTTCGTTGGATAAAACCAGGATATGAAAAAATAAACTTCTTAGAAAGATTATCATATCATCATTTTTATATTTGGTTGAAGGGTAAGACCAATTGTGAAGTAAATAAGGTAAGTCCAGGAGACCAAGGAAACTTTAGAGTTGAATTAAAAGATGGTACCAAAGCAGTATTTCAGTATGGTGGTAGAGAAGAAGAAAATGTTCACGAAATAAATGGATATGATATGAGTTCTTATGATGGATATCCATTAAAAGATATGTTTACTGCTATATTTGATGGTGAAGCTGATTTAGAAAAAAATAGACAAAATACAATAAACGCTACTTATCTATTAGAACAAGTTAAAGAAGTTGTTTACAAAAAAGCACTGGTTGTAGGTGCGGGTATATTCGGATTAACAAGTGCAATAGCATTATCACATAATGGATATAATGTTATCGTAAGAGAAAAAGATGATGATTTAATGAAGGGAGCTTCATCAATCAATCAATATAGATTACACAAAGGTTATCATTATCCAAGAAGTAAAGAAACAGCTCAGGAATGTTTAGACGGATTGAAAACATTTAAAAGAAAATACCAAGATTGTGTAGTTAATGGTTCAATAACACATATGTATTCTATCTCATCCGAAGATAGTGTGGTAAGTGGAAAAGAATATAAAGAATTTTTAGATGATATGAATTTATCTTATGAAGAAAGAGAACCAGGTCTTAATTGTGATTTGACTATTGTGGCAAATGAAGAGTTATTTAGTCCAGAACAATTAACTTTATCTTTACATAAAAAGTTGTATTCATCAGGAGTTAAAGTGTATGTTAATTCAGAAGTTAAAAATCTCAACGAGGAAAAGTTTGATATTTCAGTAATTGCAACTTATTCACAAATCAATCAGTTACTAGATGAGAAAAAAGAATATCAATTTGAAATTTGTGAGAAACCAGTTGTAAAATTACCAAAGATTTTTGAAGATTTAAGTGTTGTCATAATGGACGGACCATTTATGTGTTTGGACCCATATGTAAGTGGAACACACGTTTTAGGAAATGTAGTTCACGCAATCCACGAAACCAATATAGGGATAAAACCTATTGTAAGTGATGAACTAAAACCATATCTTAATAAGGGAATTATAAAAAACCCAAAAATAACCAAGATAGACAAGTTTATAGAAAGTGGAGTAAAGTATTTTGGAGATGAATTTAAAGATTTAGAACATATCGGTTCAATGTATACGATTAGAACCGTTTTGAGTGACAAAGAAGAAGACGACGCAAGACCAACATTAGTAGAAAAAGTCAAAGATAATGTTTACACATTATTTAGTGGTAAAATAGACACTTGTGTGGATGCGTCAAATCAATTAATACAAAGGATACAAAATGATTAAAATAGAACAAGACAAAAAATATTTAGTAACTGGTGGAGCAGGATTTCTCGGTGGAGACTTGATTGAAAGAATTATCAACCAAGGTGGATATGTAGTTACGGTTTCTCGTAATGAAGGAAAACTAATTACATTGAAACAAAAATATCCAAATAATTTAGAAATCCACACAGGAGATATTTGTGATGACTTCACGTTGCCAAGATTGATGAGAGGAATTACAGGAGTATTTCATTTAGCAGCATTCAAACACGTTGGATTAGCAGAAACACAATCAAGAGAATGTGTAAAGTCAAATGTGGTTGGTAGTATAAATGTATTGGAACAATCAGTAAAAAATAATGTAGAGTTCGTGATTGGAATCTCGACAGATAAAGCTGCACAAATAGGTGGAGTGTATGGAGCAACTAAATATTTAATGGAAAGACTATTCAATCAATTTGAACAAGATTATCCAGAGACTAAGTTTAGATTGGTTCGTTATGGTAATGTATTGTACTCAACTGGTTCAGTCTTGTGTTTATGGAAAGATAAACTACAAAATGCTGAAGAAGTAATAGTTACAGAACCAGAAGCTACCAGATTTTTCTGGACCATTGACCAAGCGGTTGATTTAATATTTGATTGTATGGAAAACGCAGTAGATAGTAAAGTTCACTTTCCAAGTATGAAATCGATGAAAATAAGCAACTTACTAAAAGCTATGTCAGAAAAGTATTTACCAGAGGGTAAGGAATTAAAAGTAAAAGAAATTGGATTGCAAGTTGGAGAAAACCTACACGAAAAAATATTAGAAGAGGGTCCATATTCAAATGAGGTAGAAGAGTTTTCTATCGAAGAAATAAAGGAGTTGATTTAATGGGTGATATTTTAGTATTTGGTGGTAATAGATTTGTTGGAAAACATCTTGTTGAAGAACTATTGGAACAGGGTTACAATGTTGATATGTTTAACAGAAGTGCAACTGGTCCAGACTATGTTATGGAAACTTGTGAGGGTAATATAATACAAGGTGATAGAAATAATCAAGAAGACATAGACAAAATAAATTTTGACAGATACGATACCATTGTTGATATGTGTTTGTTCTTTGAAAGTCAATTTGATTTGATTGAAAATCACATTAGTGAGAAAACAAATTATATTTTCGTAAGTAGTGGAGCAGCAAACCAAAAGTATTCAGAACACTATGGGGATTATGGACACGACAAGAAACAAGTTGAAAGAAGATTACAAGACTCAAAACTAAACTACAAGATAGTTAGACCGAGTTATATCGTGGGTGAGGGTAATCATAGGCCAAGGTTAGGTCATTATCTTAATATGATTAATAATAGAGAACACATTGAAGTAGCTGGTAATGGACAAAATAAAGTTAATGTTGTATTTGTTCAAGATGTAGTTAGAGATTTAATTAGATTGGTAAAGACACCAAATAAAACTCTTGAACTGGTTGAGTCAGTTGGAGACAACATTGAAGTCATTGACTTAATCTATAAAGTAAATGAATATTCACGAGAGGGTGAAGTAATGTTGGTTCAAGATGATGAAAGTGCGGTATTACCGAAAAATGACTTCATATTTGAAACTAACTCAGAATATACAAAATTAGAAGATGGATTAAAAGAATACGCAAAATGGTTTTACAATAAAGGAGCAAAAAAATATGGATACAATATATAGGGCGAAACCTTATATTCCAGAGGTTACACATAAATGGATATTAGATAGATACCAAACTATACTTGAAACGGGAGCACTAATTCAAGGAAAATATGTAGGTCAATTTGAACAAGAAGCTTGTGATATGTTTAATGTAAAAAATGCAATCGCTACCACCTCTTGTGGAACAGGTTTAGAAACCGTGTTGATAGCAAGTGGAATAAAAAACAAAAGATTTATTGTTCCAACACAGACATTTGCCGCAAGTGTGAATTGTATCATTAGAACAGGTAATACACCATTAATCGTAGATGTTGATTCAGATACACAATGCTTATCGTTGGATATCATCAAAGAAAATATGACAGATGATATGGGTGGAGTTGTATTGGTTCATATGTCAGGTTTGATAACACCAGAAATGGAAGAGATTGAAAAGTATTGTAAGGATAATGATTTGTTTTTAGTTACTGATGATGCTCATAGTTATGGTGCTCAATTGTACAATCAATATAAAGATGAAAGAAGATACGCTGGAACATTTGGAGACGCTGGTGTATTTAGTTTTTATCCAAGTAAAATCATTACAACAGGTGAGGGTGGATTAATCACCACCGATGACGATGAGTTAGCAGAAAAATGTAGAGTGGTTAGAAACCACGGAACAAAAAGAAACGATGGAGAATACCAGGGGTTAGATTATGGATATACTTGTGATATGCCATCAACTAACTATCGTATGTCAGAGTTTCACGCAGTTCTTGGATTAGCACAAAACAAACATCTGGGTAGTTTTTTAGATAGAAGAAATCAAATAGCAAGAATATACGACGAAAGATTATCAGAGGTTAACTGGTTACAAACACCATTTAAAGATGAAGATAGTATCAGACAAACCTATTGGCAATATATCGTCAAGATTACAGACGGAAGAGATAGAACAGAAACATTATTAAGACTATTAGATGAGTTTGAAATACCAACAGCAAATGCTTATTCACCATTATGTCACGAACAAGAAATCTATAAAGACTATCTAAGTCCTAATGGATACAAAAACTCAGAGGAGTTTATCACAAAGATATTCTCTTTACCGATGTATGTAGAAATGACAGACGAACAAGTTCATTACATTTGTCAATCAATAGAACAACTATGATAGTATCGATTCATCAACCAAATTATTTGCCCTGGTTGGGATTCTTTGATAAGATAAAACAAAGTGATGTGTTTGTTGTGTTTGATGATGTTCAGTTTCCACGAGGAAAGAAACACTTCGGACATAGGAATCAAATTAAAACACAAAATGGACCAAAATGGTTATCAGTACCAATTAAAAATAAATCTGATATGGTATCGTTCAACGATACAATTATTAATTACGATACCGATTGGCAAAAAGAACATTGTAGTCAAATAACAAATTATTATATAGAGTCACCATACTTTATGGACTACTTTGTAAACATAAGTAATATAATTTGTAAAAAACAAAATTCACTAACAGAACTATCAGTTGAATTAATCCGATACTTTATGAAAGAACTAAACGTAGATACAGAAATAGTGTATTCATCATCTATTAGTAAATCAGAATTAACTGGCTCTGATAAAATATTTAATATATTAGAGAGTTTAAACGCAACAGATTATCTAACAGGTTCAGGTCCAGGCTCACAAAGGTATATTGAGAATGATGAGTTTAAAAAGAGAAAGATTAATCTACAATGGCAAGATTATAAATGTAAAGAATATAATCAGTTGTTTGGAGATTTTATACCATATTTATCAGTAGTGGATTTATTATTTAACCACGGAAAGAAAGCAGGAGAGGTTATATGAATGTAATGGCAATTGGAGCTCATCCAGACGACATAGAATTTGGTTGTGGTGGAACTTTAATCAAACACAAAGATAATGGAGATAAAGTTATTTATGTATGTATGACTGATACAGAATCAGTTGACGCTACAAAAGGTAAAGTTATTCGTTCAGAATCAGAATTGAAATCAGAAACACAATGTGCCGCTGATATTCTTGGGGTGGATAAAATATACTATCTACCATTTAAAGATTTACACGTTCCATTTAGTTTTGATAGTGTATCTCGATTAGAAACATTAATAAAACAATACAACATAGATACAATTTATACACATTGGTCCGGTGATAGTAATCAAGACCATATCTCTACATTCAAGACCACAATGGCCGCAGCAAGATATGTTCCAAATATATATTGTTATGAACAAATACCAATACCAAGACACACAGACAATCCTATGAGAGTAAATTCATATACAGATATAACGGATTCATTTGACGATAAGATAAAAGCAGCTGAATGTCATCAAAGTCAGTTTAAGAAGTATGAATCAGTTGGATTTGATGTAACGGAAAACCTAACCACATTGGCAAAGTTCAGAGGAATACAAGCAAATTGTAAATACGCTGAGGGTTTCCAAGTAATTAAACAAGTGGGTCTATGATAGTTAAAGCAAATCCAGAGTTCGGTATTGAATTAGCATTAGTAGTTCCTTATGCGTATCATCTACACACACAAGGTAAGTTAGACACCGTGATTACATCAAAGGGTATGAAACCATTTTACTATTTTTGTGATGATGTAAGAGAGGACTTCTCACAAAGAACGATAGACAATGGTGCAGCTGGACTTAATGAATTACCAAATAATTGGATACACGGAGTTAATCCATTAGAAAAACCAGCGGTATTGAATTATGATGAGTGGACACCACCACCATACAAAGAACATTATGGGGTGGATACAGGTAAAAAGTCAGTATTTATTTCAAACAAATTTAATTTAGAACACGGAGAAGAACCATTTGGTTTCTTTGATATTCAATGCTTGTATGATATGTTCAGTTATTTAACGAGTTGTGGGTATGATGTTATTTACAAAAGAGCAACCAATAAAGAGAGTGAATTCGCAATAGACCAAAATGAAATGAGTTCTATCCAACAAGGATATGACAATATTACAGCAAATGTTGAGGGTATTGGTGTAATAAGTGATAGAGATTTACCACACTATATGGACAATGTTTATTTGTTTGATAGTTTAGTTCAAGGTGATAACTACAATGAAACACAACTAAAAGTTATGTCAAATTGTGAGTATTTTATATCAGTTTGTGGTGGTAATTCAATTCTATCAAGTTATTTTGGTGGAACTATGATATCATATGTTCACAAAGGAAAAGAATTAAGACCAAATTATTTTGGTGAAGAAAGTTATTTTAGAAAGTTATCTGGAGCTAATATAGTTCCAGTATATGATGTCATAGGAAAAGTAAATCAGGTAACTTACGACCACAAAATAAATGAAACAGGAAAACAAGATTATACAGGTTTAATGGAGACGATTAAAAATGAAATTAAATAACAAATATGTAATCGGAACCAATGTAATGTGGTTCGAAATAGAAATGTATGGGGATTTCATTGATGGACTTGTAAATCTACTCGACGCAAATATAGAAAATAAAGAGAACATCACAATTGATTTATGTTTAAATCTATCTCAACATTTAGAAAAATTAGATACAGATAAGATTACTGAAGACAGAATAATCACTATGTTTCAAGCGGGGGTTTCAAGAATAGAGGATTTGGGGTATAAAGTAAATACATTTCAGATAGAGAAAGATGAATTTTATTTCCATACAGATTACCGAAGAGATTTAAATTACAATTATTGTAAAAAAGTAGACTATGTAATGTGGGGTGAAACAGATAGTTTCTTTCCAAAAGAGGCATTTTTAGGATTAGAAACTTTATCTCAATACACAACTGAAAACGGGATACATAAATATATTGCTTGTTTCGGAGATAGAAAGATGTGGGATAGTAGTTGGGATGCTACCGTTCACAATGACTATATTGATGTAGAATTTGTTGATGATGATAAACAACACGAGAATTTGAACCAAGCGAAGTCAGCTCTTCCATTAAAAACTATGAATGATATTAATTCAAAAGTAGAAGATTTAGATATACAAATGATTGAGTATCCAAAGTTAGATGGAAGTTGTTTAGTAATGTCATCAGATTTAATTAAGTACGGAGTAAACATACCACCTTGTATGATTTACAATGATGACCACGGAATGTCAATTATGTCTCAAAAACTAATGGGTCAGAACTATAAACAATTTGTGTTCAAGAATTTACTGAAAGTTCACGCAAGAAGACATCCGAAAAAAAGAATGTATATATTAGAGGAAAACAATCCTAACTCATTTGAGGACAGAAAGAATAACAAATTCAATACATACAAAAACTTATCAGACCAAAATATACAGATGTTGGTTCAGGATACAAATAAAAAGTTTTACGAGTATGAAGATTATAAAAAAATAGTGGAGAAAAAATGAAAAGAGCATTAATCACAGGTATAACAGGTATGGACGGAAGTCATATGGCAGATTTCCTATTAGAAAGGGGATATAAAGTATTCGGTATGGAAAGACGTTCATCAACACCTAATAGACAGAACACATTACATTTAGAAAGTAATGAAAACTTTGAGTTCATTAATGGAGATTTAACGGACCAAAACTCAATATTCAGAGTGTTGAGAGAAACTAAACCCGATGAAGTTTACAATTTAGGTTCTCAGTCTTTTGTGGGTGAAAGTTGGAATACGCCAGAACAAACAGGAGATGTCACTGGTTTGGGTTGTTTAAGAGTATTGGAGGCAATAAGAGAATATGGAGAAAATGTCAAATTTTACCAAGCTTCTACATCAGAAATGTTTGGTAAAATGGAACAATTCGCAAGTGAAAATACAATGTTTTATCCCAGAAGCCCCTATGGCGTTGCAAAATTGTATGCTCACTGGATTACAATTAATTATAGGGAAAGTTATGGTATGTTTAATTGTAGTGGAATATTATTTAATCACGAATCAGAACGAAGAGGACACGAGTTTGTATCAAGAAAGATTACAGACGGAATAGCAAAAATACATTTAGGATTACAAGATAAGATATACTTGGGTAACCTTGAAACCAAAAGAGATTGGGGATATGCTCCTGATTATGTAGAAGCAATGTGGTTAATGTTACAACAAGATAATCCAGATGACTTTGTTATCTCTACGGGTGAAGTTAGAAGTTTAGGTGAGTTCTTGGATAGTTCATTTCAACACATTGGAGTAACAGACTGGTCTAAATATGTAGGACAAGACCCAAGATTTATGAGACCGGCTGATGTATTTTATTTAGCAGGTGATTCATCAAAAGCCCAAAGTGAATTAGGGTGGAAACCACAAACATCATTTGATACTATGGTAGAGAGAATGGTTAAAAACGATATTGAGTTGTTGGGATAATGAAAAATTTAGTTGTAGCGATTGATGACTTACATCCTAACCAAGGTTGGGGGTGCGAGGGTGATGTTCAAGTTGATTATTTAAAGTCGTTAAACGACGAATTTGGGGTCAAATTTACCCTATTTTGTCCAAGTTATTATCATCACAAGTATAAATTAACAAAAGACTGGGTATCGTACTGGAAACAATTTGACTGGGTAGAACTGGCAAATCACGGACATTATCACGATTGTAAAAAATATACTGAAGAACAAATAGGTGAACAAGAGTTTTTAGAATTGAATTTCGTAGAGGCAACAGAAAGAATACAAGAATCAATGACATTGTGGGAACAATGTGGACATACACCAAAAGGATTCAGAGCACCAGGTTGGGGTATTCAACAAGAAGCTGCTAAAGCAGTCAGTAATTATTTTGACTGGGTAGCAGGACACGAACAAATCAATCAAGGAATTGAGTGGACTTGTGATAAATATTTTGTAGGAGCAGACGGAATCCACGAAACGGATAATATCAATTTGTATGGAGAAACTTTTATGTTTCAATCACATATACAAGGGGATTGGAACGACAATGTTTGGAATGAGAAAAATTATTTACATTTTGAGCAAGTGATTAAATATTTATTATCACAATATGAGTTACAATTCAAAACAATATCGGAAATAAAATGAACGAAAAAATAAACAAGATATTAAAATCAATGCCAGATAAATCAGACTGGAGTTCTACAACATCTATAAAGATGAAACAAGATATAGTAGATTGGTGTGGAGATAGATTCAAAGACAAAGTAGCTTTAGAAATAGGTTCACATATAGGACAGACAACTATGATACTTGGTTTATTATTCAAAGAAGTTTACACTGTCAATATCAATCATCCAGAGAAAGGTGAACATACTCTATTTGAAGTTATTGAGAATGTAGAAAGTGGTGAGTTTTATTCTATAAATCGTTGTAATATAAAAAATGATATAAATCACAATTTTGAAAATATTTATCACATTACACAAAACGCTTATGACATTAGAGGATTGTGTCCAAAGATTCCAAATGTTGATGTATCTTTTATAGATTGTATTCACGCATATAACGAGGTATCGACTGATATTGAAAGTTCTTTATCAAAAAACTCTAAATACATTATATTTGATGATTATGGTAAATATCAAGAAATAAAAAGTTGTGTAGACCAATACGAAGAACTTGGTGTTATGAAAAATGTAAAAGGTATCGGTTGGGAAAAAGGAAAACATAGTGTTGGTGGAAGTGACCAAGATTTCTACGATAGTGAGGGAATGATATGTTCAGTGATATAGTATTTTTTAGTGAAAGTCCTATCAAGGGTAGAGTTCCAAGAGATTTTGAGAACGCCAGAACAGAATTTTCTTGGAGCATTATGTTGGACGCAGAATGGTGTCCATTGAATGAATCACCGAATAAAAAATACGACTTAGGAATAGTCATTATACCAAAAAATAATCCTGACATAGATATAAATAAAATAAGACAATATTGTAAAAATGTATCAGTAATGCAAGAAGGTCCACATTGGTATTATCAAGATTATTCAGTAGAACAACAAATACACTATATCAACACATTAAGAAATGCAGATTGGGTATATTGTCATAATAAATCAGATATAAAATACTATAAAGGATTGGGTTGTAAAGATGTAAGAATAATGAGGTCAATGATGATTCCAGAAGGTCTGGATTGTCAAGATGGTTCATTATACAAAGAGGGAACATTATTGGGTGGTAATTTTGTTTCGTGGTATGGTGGTATGGATAGTTATTTAGTGGCATCAGAAGTTAATGAACAAAAGTATGGTGTATCAATGGGTAGAAAACAAGAACAAGAAGACCAAATTGATGATATCAAATATCTACCTTATATGAATTGGAGACAATGGATAAATCACATAGGACAATATAGAGTTGGAGTTCATTTGATGAGAACTCACGCAGCAGGCACCTTTAGTTTAAATTGCAGTTGGCACGGAACTCCGGTTATTGGAGTAAAAGGATTGGATACACAAGACCTATTACACCCACAAACAACCGTAGAAGTTGGTGATTTAGTTAAAGCAAGACATATAATGAGAAGACTAACTGAAGATGAAGATTTTTACCAAGAATGTTCAGAACAAACAAAATATTTATTTAATAAACATTATTCAGAAGAAGCTTGGATGGAACATTGGAAAAAGGAAAATAAATTATAAAATGTTGTAATATTATTGTTGTAACTGATACTTATTAATATGGGAAGAAAGAAAATACATCTAACAAAAGAAGCTTATCGAGAAGCCAATAACAAAGCTCGTAAGAAATACTACGAGAAGAATAAGGTAAAAGAAAGAGCCGCCCGTATGGAGAGATATTATGCCAAGAAACAGATACAGCAAGAAAAAGAAGTGTCTTGATTGTGGAGTATTAGTTGAGAATAGGTCAACAAGATGTTATAAATGTAATGCGGGACTTAGAAAAGTTACATTTCCGAAGTGTGAGGAATGTGGAAAAACATTATCAAGAAAGTTTCATTCAGTAACTAAAAAACCATTGAGGTGGTGTGTGAAACACAGACCAATGACCGAAGAACATAAGAAAAATATTGGTCTTGGTGGTAAAGGTAAACCTAAGTCAGAAGAACACAAAAGAAAAAATAGTATTGCAATTACTAAAGTTTGGAAAGAAAGACGAGGACTTGAAGACTTAACTGAAAAGAAAAAGTATTATCAAGCAGTAAGACGAATAACGAGAAGACAAAAAGTGGAAGTATTAGAAAATTATGGTAAAGAGGGATATGACTTAGACCATATCGTTTCCCAAATAGAGGGTTATAGAAGACAAATAGACCCAAAGATAATTGGTGATATTAGTAATCTAAGATATATACCAGCGAGTGAAAATAGAAAATTAGGAACACAACAACAAAAGAAATGGAGATTGTATTAATGGATAAAACAATATCATTCATTCAACCCAGCAGGAACAATAGAAAATATTTAGAGTGGAGTTATGAGAGTATTAGAAAGAATCTCGGATATAGACACGAAATATGTGTATTTTCAGACTATTCAACAGATGGCACGGTTGAGTGGTGTGAAGAAACATCA
>Ga0208793_1000648_pt1 | contig 22519 bp, 32 predicted proteins | sample 17_taG_FD_184092 | JGI IMG/M metagenome (GOLD analysis project Ga0208793, IMG submission 184092) | Marine viral communities from the Subarctic Pacific Ocean - 17_ETSP_OMZ_AT15314 metaG (SPAdes) (version 2) | ecosystem: Environmental > Aquatic > Marine > Oceanic | place: Pacific Ocean | collected...
GAATCAATATGTAAAATCTGAGGATGATCAAAAAGACGTGCAATCGCAAGCGTTCGAAATGAAGGTAAGGATTGCTTCTGTTCTGGGTATCTCGGAGGATATCATAAACATTTTAAACAACGACTAACAATGCCTAAATATATAGTAGATCAATTGATACCGTGTGAAGATGGGGGAAGCCCTATCTTAATGCGCGTTTACTACAACCCCGAAACCTTGGAAGTTAATCTAGGAAAAGAATATGTTAGAGAAGGCAATAAGTTAGTTGACGCTTCTGTATCGTATGACGTTATGTGCCAAGAAGATCCACAACTCAAAGCAGACATGGAAGTGATGAGGCGAGACATGGTTGCGAAAGCAGAGGGATACTGTTGCCACAAACTGTGCGAAAGGGTAAAGCACTAAAATATCGTAATAATAGTCGTAACTCGTTGACACTCAATGAGTTATGGCGAAGCGCCCCCCGCACCGTCGTAACTCGTTGATAATGAATGAGTTACACATCTAACAGAAACCTAACAGATCGCGCTTGTCAAGTAAAAAGTGATAAAAAAAGATTAAAAAAGAATTTAAAAAAACTTGCATCCGTTCGCGGTTCTGTTACAATACAGCCATGAAGTTACTAACCACTAACACTAAGCTAGAGAAAAACATAAAACTAAATTACCAGTCATGGGGTATTCACCTTTCACCAGCTAACAAGTCTGGATTCAATGTCTGCAAGTGGGCATCAAAAGGTTGCAAGGCGGCTTGTCTTGATACGAGCGGTATGGGAAATTTCTCTAACGTCCAAGCGGCAAGAATCAAAAAGACACGTTTGTTTTTTGAGGATAAGATAGCTTTCCTAACACAGCTCAAGAGAGAAGTCAATAACGCAGTTAAGCTCGCCAAAAGAAAAGAATTAAAACCTTCATTTCGCTTTAACCTAACAAGCGACATCCCATGGGAAAACGTAAAGCTCGACGGAAAAAACATGATGGAACACTTCCCCGACGTTCAGTTCATGGACTATACAAAGTCACCAGAACGCATGACAAAATTCCTCGCTGGTGAATTGCCTAGCAACTATCATCTGACATTCTCACGCAGTGAGGAAACAAAGAATCAATCTCTTGTTAGTGGTTTCCTAAGTGCTGGCGGAAATGTTGCAATGGTATTCAGAAAAACCTTGCCGAAAGTATGGGGCGGGTTTAAGGTCATCAACGGGGACGAGACCGACTTGCGCTTCTTAGATGGCAAGGGCGTGATTGTCGGGCTTGTCGAGAAAGGACTTGCTAAGAAGGATGCGAGCGGCTTTGTAATCGAGCCTTGCGCCTAATCTAACAAGTCAAATGGATATATACTCAATCATGACTTGCATCTTTTTATCTATTCTGATTGTTCTCAGCGAACATGTTAGACAATAGACATTTTTAAAAAAGCTTTTCTGTGGCGCTTACCCGTCTCCTGTTAGAATGCAGGGGGCGGGGTTTTCTGGTTCAACACTCTAACAAAAAAATAGTCATAACTCGTTGACACTCAATGAGTTACGGCGAAGCGCCCCCCGTACCGTCGTAACTCGTTGATACTAAGCGACTTACAACATCACCACAAAAACACATTTCTTTTCTTTATATTCGGCGCAATGGTTATTTGTCGTTTTTTGGTTTGAAGTTGGAACGAAATATCTATCTGTATATGTGTATTTCGCATGAGGTTGCGATCTGAGCCGCTTGAATGTATTTGGGGTAGACTATTTGATCTTTTAACATGCAACCTGTCACAACGAATATTAAAGCAAATCTACAAACACAAAAAACCCACCCTTCGGTTAAGAGGGCAGGTTGTATTTGATGGTTTGTGTGTTCCCCCCTCTCGAAAAACCAATAACGAGAGAGGGGTATTATTTAACCAACTAACAAATTATTGATAAAGGTCTACCCAGTGTCCGTCACTGCCCTCAAACCACCCCCAACCAAGCTCAGTTAGAGCATCAAGCACACGTGGTCGGCTAGGATATTCTGGGCTGAATGAGTTTTGAATCTGTGCAACATTAAGCGCATATTCTGGGCTGAATGAGTTTTGAATCTGTGCAACATTAAGCGCACAAAGCCCCTGTTGTTGTTTTTTCAGAACGTATCTGTTTACACGATCAACAAAGTCATCATTCTCTTGTTTATCTTCTGCGATAATCTCATTGCCATCTTCATCGCATACAGCACTCTTGATCTCGGTATCGAAAGAGTCGATGATCTTATACTTTGAAACACGGCACTTCTGGGATGAGCAATCTTTTGGGACACTCACTACATCGGCGGGATTGATTTTGACGATTAGCACGCGACCATTAGAGAATGACTTGGCATAGTCAAGTGATCCAACGTGCAGACCAAAGGAGCAACTATGATTTCTATCGTCATCCACATCGCGCCTCAGAACTTCGATGGTATCGCCAACATTGTTTTCGATTCTACCAGTATCATCTACGACACCTTGAAGGACTTTAGTGTTTAAATTGCCATGACATGAGTAGCCATTACGATTAACACCCTTGTAAGCAATAAAGAAACCATCCTCTGTGATTGGTAATTCCTTGTAGCTCAAAAAGTCATACAGTTCTCTAACAGAATTGGCAGATGGATTCTCTTGTAGTTTCTTCCAAAAATTAACAAAGAGTTTTACTGGTAGTCCTTGTTGCGCGATTGAACGAACCTTATCAGCTAATGCCGTGGGTAATCGTTCCCCTCCAAATGTTACATTGTCTGGATTGATTGTGAATCCATGCTCTGAGAACTCGCCCACTTTCTTGTTAAGAATCTCCACGATAGCTTTCTCTTGCTCGGATTCGGGGTAATCAAACGCCGCGATCACTCGATGATATTCGGGTGCTGTCTTGTCCACCTTTACAGGCTTGTTGTCGTGAAAGATCACGATACCTTTGTCGTTAATAATATAATTTAGCATTGTTGTTATTGTTGGTTTGTTGTTGTTGAGATTTTAAGATAATTTTTGGTGTTTGTCAAACTAAGTTTAGGATTTTTTTCATGTCTGATTTGGATAGCGACCCACGAGCCTGCCCGTAGCCAGTTTTCAGCGCGACAAAATTATTGAGTATCTTACCTCTTAGAGAATCTTCTGATTGAATACTTTCAACCAAATCGACAATTCTCTGGGATTTATCGGGGCGAGCCTTTACAATATCCTTTGTTCTGTTGGAAACCCAACTTAGATTCTGGATACGTTGTGAATAGGCTTTCATTTCATTGCCTTGTTGTTTTTCTGTTTGAAGAGCGGATCTGCGGATAGAGATAGGACTGTTGGCGGCGATGCCAATATCACTCAAGTCTTTTAATAGACCTTTTGCCCCTACATAAAAAGGAGAATTATTCCAACTATAAGTCGTTTTCTCTTGATTAAGCATGAAGCTAGTTAATATGCTAATGTTTTTTTCTTTTTTAGCTAGTTGGGCATTTTGCCTCTTAGCTTCTGCTTCGTCCTTAGCCTCGGATAAATCATGGTGTTTACGCAGGTAATTGTGAAACTCTAATGCACTCATTGTTGCCCAATTACGAGCATCCTTGTAAATAACGGCGCGAGTTCTATCTTGCTTCTTGGATATTTTGAGTTTGCGAGCATCTATCAAGTGAAATGAATCTTTCAGACATGATGCCGCCAATATATCTTCGTCCCCTATAACAATCAAATACTTTTTGCCGTTTGAGTTACACCATGCGTTTACTTTAGAAACCCACTTATCAGTTGCGCGGTTGTTTGGCACGAAAACTACAACGGGCTTGCCATTCTCTTTATCAACGTTTTTAATTGATGTTTTAAGCTCTGGTGTGGTAGTATCACGTATAGATAAAGCCACTTTATACATTGAGCCATAGATGAGTTTATGACGGTAAGAGAAATATTTCCCGCTCTCACAAGAACTCCCAGAAGAAGGATTAGTTATGTATTCATCAACAAGCTCAATAAGCGTTTTATTTTTAAATTGTTCTGAATCGTCTTTTATTATTTTCCCCAATAATTTATCAATCTTTTCCCTCACACGCTCATTACGAACTGTATCTTCCATATTCTCACGGCTAATAGGTATGTCAATTCCACCCATAGGAGCGGTGATAGTGATAAAGCGATTTGGTCTATGTATAGATGATGCCCATGCCTCCTGCAACTGATGCGAACCCTCTGGTCGCTGTGCATAACCATAAACTACATCGCCCATCTTAATACAAATCTTTGCATCGTTAACAACATCCCGTTTGATGTTATTACCATGATCTGTGGTGAAAGAATCTACGACCGCGACTGTGAAACCATCAATAACGACAGAATGTTTTTGTTCGGGCGTGTCATAAACATTATCAAAGATTTTTGCGGTAATAGGTGAATGAGCAAACTGAATAAAGCGAATTATCTCATACTTAAACTTTGATACATCAGACTGAGCGTTGCGATAAACCCTTTCTTTGTCTTTTTCTGCTTCTTTGACTGTTAGGTTGATCTCAACACCTGTCTCATCGGTTGGTGACTCACCCATCTTGTAGATATGACCGACAGGAACTCCCGACTCACCAGCACCAAGCACACAAGAGTAGCTGGTCTTGACACCCTCAAAGTAAGAGATGATATTAAAAGAATCGGTATAAGCATGACCAGCTTTTGATCCGACTCCGAACCCGCCGATACTTTCATTCGTTTCTGACTTGGTAGACTTGAAATACTGCCCAAAGATTTTACGAACTCCATCATCCGATAAGCCATTGGCGAAATCACGAACAGAGAATATAGCACCATTCAGACCTTGCGCTGTTAGGTTTACCTCGACAGGACGATCAACATCATACTTGTTATGTTCATCAATGGCATTACAGATATACTCTCTAACGACTGCTTGTATTTTGTTAGAATAGATTTTATCGCGTAAAAAGTAAGTAGCTAAGTCACGACCTTTGTTGTCCATGCCCATGACTGAGTTTTCCATTCCTTTGCTTGCGATAATCGGTGTTGATTGAACTTTAGTTTTCATTAGTTGGTTTTATTAGTTTGTTGTTTGTCGTTGCGACACCACCATTATACATACTGGATTAGGTGAGTCAATATCTTTTTGCCTTTTTTAATGTTTTTTAATCCTCAAGGAGAATATGACCAGTTTCCTTTAGTTTGTTTATGATGGCAAGTTTAGCCCCTTCTTTTGTTTTGTATTTTCCGACAAACGTTTTATTGATTGTGGCATTGAAATAATCAACACCAGAATCATCCAAAGAAACATTGTTGATAAAGTTTCTGCAATCTGTCCATTTACACGCCTCGACCTGTGCCGATATGTATGGAAGCTTACCATAGAGAAAAGTCTTCCCAAAATGAGTTTCTGTTTTAAAATCGATCATATTTTTTGTTTGTTGTTTGTTATTTGTTGTTTTAGCATTCGAAGTCTACCTCGTCTTGATATGACCCTATATTATGCCTTAGACTATTTGACTTTGTCACTTGGAACATAAAATTATTATGTATACATTGCTCGTTGATTACGCGCCGAGCCTCACGAAAACTTTCTTTCCATACGCCCAACTCGTCCGTCTCATTGTGCATCCTCAACACAAAGTAAGTCTTATAAGCCAAGAAACGGCGGAATTGTTTAATGCTGTTAAAAAGAATAGTACCATGGAAAATGCTCTCATGGCAAGCGCTATTAAATAAATTATGCGCCAAGTTAATGTCTTCTTCTGCGCCCTGTTCCTTAGTGAGTCCGACAGCGATCCCAGATCCGTAATGAGAAATAATATAGTTCATTGAATTAATGGTGTTTGAATATTATTAATCAACAAACTCAATAACACTACCGCCAACGCAGTAACTGCCATCCATTAACTCCCTATCTACTATACTGCCATCCTCTATGGAATTAGCTATTGTTTTCAATGAATTCGAAATGATCGATTCGTCTTTTGTCGGCGCGTCTATATCAATTAGTATTTGCATGAGAGCGAGAATACCAAAAAACTCAAACCAGTCAACATTTTTATTGAAAAAAAATAATATTAATTTCAAACGCCCCATTTAATGGTCTTTGCGGATACATTCATCATAAATAAACTTAACGAATGCCATGAGGATAATACAGGTTGTTAGTAATGGGTCGTGCATGTTAACCAGTATCTAGATTATGAATAATTAATCAACTCAATAATCCTAATATATATGCCGCGCCGACCAAGGACGTAACGAAGAGAAACAAAACGACTATTGTGGACTTGACATCCAACCCCTTTATGGAAGAGTATATACAAGAAATTAAAAACGCCCATACCATAAACAAAATTACCTGTGCTATTATCATATACTTATTTGTTGTTTATTTGATTAACCTTCAGTTGAAATTTCACCCAACAAGTCATCCTGAAAATCCATGTAGCTCAACACCGACATCATACTTACATCCCATGCAACCACCAATTCTTTATGAGTGAATTGCTCGGCGGATGATAAAGCTTCGTTTATTTTGTTGATTCTGCCCAGAATTTCATTGCGCCGCTTCAAGTCGTCTACAGAAAAAGCAAACTTTTGTATCATTAAGTTGTTGATCTTTATTTGATCGATTATTTGTTTATTGATGAGTTGTTCTTCGTTCATGTTATTTGTTGTTTTATTTGTCAATATTTGGCTTATTGTTGGATGGTGTGAATGTGATTTCTTTGCGAAGAATATTAACGCGCCGCCGCCAACAGTATAAAAAATAAAGTGCGATTGGACCGCTAACAGAAAATAAAATAAGTTTGTATAAAGAAGACGCGGCTAAGTTTCGGGCGCAAAAACACAATATAAGATAGGTTATTACGCCGAAAACTAACCAACCTAGGACACTTAATAAAGTTATTATTTGAAAGTTTTGCATTTATTATTTGATTGAAAAGTCTACATTGTTCGCCAAACTCAACAAGCGATCATAAACACTAGCAGGAAACTCTTCTTCAGTAAACTCCAGCCTACCCTTCTTAATATCGCGCACTAGAAAGAACCGACTCCTATCAGAATCCGCCATCTCAAAATCATCCCACCAACCACAGTCCATAAGAAACTCTTTGTCTTCCTTGTTTATTTCCATGCTCTTATTATTATCCATTATTACCACAAAGTCAACTAAAAACGCCGTTATTTGGCTAAATTTTGTTTAATGTTCGCCGAATACTACAACCTATATCTTTTTATTTGGATTCGTATTGATTTGTTTTTGTCTAAACCCCTATGCAAAGTGTAATTTACCGACGTAAACGTATGAACAAATCACTATTATTAAAACAATTGACAAGATATTTCGAACAAAACGACCTATCTAACCCACGAAAGACCTCCACATGCCCTGTGGCAAAGTTACTTAAAGCTGAATTAAAAAAAGCGAATAGATGGAAGAACTTAAATAGAGGTAAAGATGGCTTTAGTTGATTTAAGGGCGATTTCCCTTGTTTTATAAGGGTTATTAGGGTTGACTTGTATTCAATTATAGAGTATAATGTGTTTTTATTTGTATTTTTATCGCGCCGCGCAGACCCTAACAAATAAACAAAAACCAAATAAAACTAAATAAACCAATAAATATTCATGATAAACTCCTATACTATTCTTGTCTATCTACTCTATTATATCTCTACTGTATTCTTCTTTATTTCTCTTGTGTTTAAAGGGGGTATAGGTTATTTAAAGTTATTTAAAAACAATTAAAATAGTCTTTATTTATTTCTATAATCTTACTACCTATACCCTCTCTATTTGGTCATATTGTCTTTCCTATATTTCTCTAACATTAAATACTTAAAAAACTCAAGTAAACATGCAAGTAATAAGGAAAAGTATATTTTGTATATTACTTATGAATTACCTTTAAATTAATCACTTCTTCTTCTAAGCCGCATTGATGACGGGCGATTATCTTTCCGCCGCTTTGACGGTTGTTAATCCTTGCCATATCAAAGGATGAGGTGTCATTCGGGTGGTCAAGATCAGTAGAGTAACTACCTACCCAGCGATCTTTTTTGTCATAAACGTCATAGCGTATTATTTTTGTTTTCATAAATTATAATGATTTGTTTTAAATTGTTTTAAATTGTTTTAAATTAGAATGAATTAATCTTATTGATAAACCAAGGTCTTGCTGTATTAGCTACCTCTGAACCAATATCTTTTTTGCATAAATTGTTGTGAGCCAAGGCATCACCCTCTTCGGAAATAATATCCTTAAAAATCCAACCCATTAATTCTCCTATTTGTTTTGTTGTCATATTACCCTCACCGTATTCTTGTTCGATTACTCCCCAACACTGCTCTAGGCGATCTTCTGTGACAACTTGTTTAACAAAATCTTTAATGTTGGCGGCTTTAATTGGATCAACGGAAGGTCTTTTAGAAGCGCCGCGAGCAGAATGTTTTTCTCCCTTCGATTTAAACGAAGAATTGAATGGATGTCTATTAGAAAAAACAACGCCTTCACCAAGAAACACATCCCTATCAACGCATTTTTCTGGACACTCAGCTTCAAGCATGGCTTTAGCAACTGGACAACACTTTTCTACTTCATCTATAATATTGTTTATTTCTTTGATTGCTAGTTCTGGATGATTAAGATCAACTGTTACCTCGTATTGTTTATAGTCTCTAATGTTATAACACTTGTTAGAATGATCTCTAAATTCATCCAAATCACAGGGATCTAGGTAACATCCTTTTTCTGGACTAAAAGCCTCAAAAACAACAAATCTTTTAGACAGTTCTGAAATGGCGACATTCTTCTGTATGCCTTCTCCTACCCATTCACCAAATACAACAACTTCAGTGATACCTGCTTTTTCGCATACTTTCCTGCATGAATATTTATAAAAGTCTTGAAACGCCCGAATATATTCCGTGAAACCGAAATGTCCAAAATCTTGGGTTAAATAAGATGTTCTTTTTTGAGGAGTTATTTCGTTTGTGACAAAGTCGTAATGAATTCCAGCATTTGTCCCATGTAATTTAACAGTTCCTTTGAAAACAACGGTGGGCAAACATCTTGTTTCATCGTAAATAGATTCGCCGTTTTCATCTTTACCAACGTATTGACTCTGCGATTTAATTGATGCAATTGAATCTTTGAATTGACCTATTTTTTTAAATTTTTTAAATTTCATATTCTTTTATCTATTATTGGGGTAAGCAATAAGTCTGATTCATATACGCAGACCTTAGATGCCTTTAGGGATTCTTTCTTCGGCTCTTTAAAAGTAACAAGTTTTGATTGTTTTATATACAGCCCATTATTCCAATCTTCTGTCATAACAACTAAACATAAATAATCATCAGAATGTTTTTCGGTTGTTATCTTGTCTTGCTTTTGGAATACCCATGAGACGGGGAATCTTGGATTTACAAAATGACTTTTAACATGGAGATTAACACCATCACTCACCAAATCAGCATCAAAACTTTTATGGTGTTTATTGTATATTTCAAGATCGGGCATTGATACACTCTTTCCTCTACTAACCAAGTAATTATAAACCATGTATTCCGCCACTTTACCCCTGTATATGTCTAACTTGATTTTTTCAAGGTCGATCTGGTTTCGTCTTGCATATTCATCGGCAGAAGATCCAGCAGAATAATCGGCAAAAAGCTGACATCTTTTTAATGTATAAGAATCGGGCTTTTCTAATTTAATCTGTTTCATAAAGGTAGGGGAAAGTAGCGAAATACTACAAAAAGGTCAATCACTAAGTTTCATTGTAACCGTAGGCGAGGTAGTAGCACTAGGTTGAGCTTGAATGACGCGCTTTGTGTCAACGACTTCAATATTCATACTCTCAAGCCAAACCCTACTAACGGGGATGCATTGATGTTCGCCAATAAAATCCTTGAGTTGACTCATGGTTAAATTGGTAAAACTTTTACCACCTTTGGGACGACCTCGACCGCGTTTCTGTTGTTTCTCTATCATGTTTTTCATTTGTTGCATGTTAATTAAATATATACGAATACTATCCAAGACGCGACAAGCAAGACTTCTGTTGAGGATTAACAGCGACAAGGCTTTCATCTTCCTCTATAATATCAGCTTTACGAAACAGGTCATCAAAAATGTGTGGTCTTGAACCCAAATCACAAGTAACAGTTTCGTAACGCTCGCCTCCTATTTCAATTGCGATAACCATTGTATCGTCTTCGTTGTTGTCGTTCATGGGTATTATTTTAGTAGCTTTTGATGTTTTAGTCAATAGTAAAATTGATTTTATATTAAAATTAATTCATTTATATCTAAAATTCGACTTTCACAACCATGCTCTTTAGGACTGTTGAGGATTGCCGAAATGTGAAAATGCCCACAGTAATGTTTATTTGGTTGACAATGGTCGATTAAAAGATCATGATCTTTACGCTCTTTAACTAAATCGTCCCAAAGAGATTCATCTTTATTTAAATAAGTTTCGATAAAACATTTCCGAGCGTTAAAAAGATAAGAGGGTGCAGAATGCGTGATAAGAACATCGCACTTCTCCGCTAAAAACAAGTCTAGGTTGAAAATTTCATCACGCCACCAACTTACATCTTCAAGTCGATGGACGCGATCAATACTTACAGCACCCCCAACGAATTGAAACTTACGACCAAAAATGTTTTTTACGGTATAATCCTTTAAGAAGCTCATGTTAGAAAAATTATAATCACCTTGAAAGTATTCGGGGTCATCGTGATTTCCTCTGATGCCCATGAACTCTATATTACGATCCTTCAATAATTCATTAACAGAAGAAAGTTTTTCTTGTTGTTCACAAAACGTTCCAAATCCAATACCGATGTCACCGACCGATATAATAACGCAATCGCGCAAATCAAAAGTTTTTATATTTTGAATGGTATGTTTCCATTCGCCATGTATATCCCCTAATGCATATATTGAGTTATTATTTTTCATAGAATTATAGAATTTGTTTTAGTTTATCTACCTTGACCCCTGTATTTCTTTTTATACAGCTTTGAGCTTTTCAGATTAGAAGTTTTTGTTTTGGCGTGAATGCCTTTATTTTTTACCTTTTTAGTTTTTTCTTTTGATGTTGTTTGTTTTTTCATAAATTACTTTGTTTGCTCATATGGAGCAGTTAAATCTTTTTTGGAGAAAAGTCTGTTGTATTGATGCCATTTATTAAAATGATCATGAAGGGTTGATATTTGTTTCACATCAAAGTCGTTATCCATCATCATAAGAGGGAATTGCGTCCCTAAAATACATCCAGATTCTTGATCTATAACATAACGAATTTTGCCAAAACAAGAAGCGTAAAAATAGTTTTTGGATGTTTCGTAAATAGGAAAGCATTCACCTTCTCTAAAGGCAACTAAATCACGACAAAGAGTTGCATTGTCTTTGTCGTGATCAGATACCATAACCTGTATAGTTTTTTTCATTTTAGTCTTTGACAAAAACGCCGTCAACCATATTACCTGTCCTACCCTTGATTTCGTTATAAGCAAGCAAAAGACAATCGTCAATATCTACTCGGAAAATAGAAGCCAACATAATAAGAGTAACAATTGTATCTCCAATCCCGTCCTGAATTTCATCCATAAACTCACTTTTTGGATTGAGTAGATAACTTACCACATTATCTCTTGTCTCAAGAATTTCTTCAAATGTCTTGTCTAGTTGTTTTAGTGGATTTGCGTTTTTTCCAAGTATGCCTTTTTCATAGCCCCATTCAATTATATTTTTTTTAAGTTCTTCGTGTTCCATGCAATTGATTATTCATGCTTTGATAGTTTTGTCAATAGGTTTATACCAATTAGGCACAGTATTTAATCGCCAATTAGCAAATCGAGATTTGTCATGGTTGTAATATTCCCTGTATTTGTCCACGGCAGACAAAGAATCAAAATTAGGGAGACTGCGACAAAGGCTATCGTCGGAAATGGCAATGGCAAAATCTGTTAGTTGTCCCATAGGGATCAAATTACTAAGACGAGCTAATTGCGTGATCTTAGGTTCGCAAGAATGAATTTTACCATACCTCTCTGTATATTCAGCGCAAAGAGAAATACCCAACTCGCAAAGCCACAAGAAGTTTTTGCGAGTATCGCCACACCAGACGGTGCAGGGGTGATAATGATAACCACCACGGTAAGGCTTGCCAGAGGCTGTCAGCGGCATCTGAGAGGGTAACGCGCCGTGACGAATAACAGCAGAGCCAAGCATTTGAGCAGTCTCTAAGATCATTTTCACACAATGCTTGTCACAATGATAGGAGGCGGCGATCATGGGCGATTCATCTAAAATAAAAATATTCATATCTAGTATTTAATTTAAAATGAATAAAAAATCAAGAACAAACGAAAAGTTCTTTAGCAAACTTTCTACCCTTTTCTGTCATCTTACGCTTACCATCTAATTCAATAAGACCTTTTCTGATCAAAATGGTTTCGTATTCTTTTTGGATAACAGAACGCTCAAAACCTGTGACACAAGCAAGGTTACCTAGAGTCATACCCTTATTATTCTGACTCAAAGCCTTGAGGATTAATTTCTCAGAGTGGTTGATTCCGTATTTATGCACACCCATAATAGAACAAAAGTTATCCCAATAAGATTGAGTGATATGCTGGCAGTTTTTTGCCGCAACATAAGTATTGATGTCGAGAGCTTTAACCACAGCATCACGAGGGTTGCCACGAAAAGTTTCTTTGATGGAATTTCTAACAGCATAATCAACCGTAACATTATCAAGGTTGTTTATAAAGATGTCATAAAGCTCGTCGTAACTATATTCCTCAAAACAAATGTCTCTTAACCTGTCACGCAAAGGTTCTGCTAATTTTTGTTGGTCGGTTGTAGCCATGACTGCACTAATTTTGCGGAAATCAAAGTTGTAAACACCGTCTTCAAACTCAACAGTCCTAACAGGATCATCTTTAACATCAAAAATACTAAGGAAGATTTGTTGCAATGACTTAGGTAAGTTGTGAACCTCGTCAAGAAAGAGCATAGCACCCGATTCTACCCATGTAGGATAAACTTGTTCAAAAAACGCCGCGCTATTACTAATAGTGCTGGCATTAACCTCAAATATCTTGGGTGTAGTCCCATCACTACGACGAAGACCCTTGCGGAAAGTTCTAACAAAAAAACTTTTGCCTCCTCCCTTACTAGTAACAAGATTTAAAAACGGAAGCCTATCTGTTTTCTTGTATGCGTCTATATAAAGGCTAAGTGTCTTTTTAACACTGGTCTGCCCGATTGCTTGATCAAATGTAGAATTAATGTTCACGCCCACCATTATAGTGACGATTCAGATTAAGTCAACAAATTAATTTAATTAAAATTCAATTAAAAAGATTAAGGAACAGAACGTTTTTTTGTTGCTTATAAGCATTTTTCACAAAATGAACTCATAAAATGACAATTAAAACAATTTTTAATCATTTTTCAAAAAAAGCCTAGAATTACACCCCTTATTTGCAACTTTTACGTTTAAACTTGGGACTTTTTAGCGAAAGCACGATGGATCTTATTGAGTTCGCTCGTAATATTTCGCTTTATATTTTTTGTAGTTTAACCATCCACCCATGCGCACAGCAAGATAAATCACATGTCTAGCCAAAAACCCCACACCATAAGCCTCCATGTAGAAAAGGAAAAGTTTATCAGCTTCTTTCCTCGTGTATTTATGGGAAAAGTCTGAACGATAACTGGCATCGTGAAGAATACCAGCATAAATATAATGCGGCGACTTTGAAAAAATACTTTGAAAAATTTTGGGTATGCTCAGACCATCGGAGAGAAACCCCGCCCTAACAACAAAGCGAGAACCCTTGTGACTGCAAAACACCATTTCTTCCATTGACCAGAACATGCGTTCACCACCAATGAAGTCAGTGGATAGTATGTTTCTGGGTAGCGACATTTATTTTGCCAACTCAATTTTAATTCCATTTTTTTCATGAACGGCTTTTGAGGAATCGATTTCCAAATTAGGTTTGCCGTCTTCCCCTTCTGTAACTACATATTTAATACCCGTTTTAGGGCTGGTATATGTAGCTTTAAACCCACAAGATGTTAGGTAAAATGCGAAAAAGGAAATGATGGTTGCAAGAATAATTTTGTTTGTTAGATCCATTGTTTTGTTGTTTGGGTTGAGGGTTTTGTTTGTAATTTTAATATGTTTTCGTCTAATAAAAGACGACCCTTATTAAATTACACCAATTATTTGCAACTTTTGCGTTTAAACTTTGGACTTTTTTGTTACTCAACTGCGTCCAAGGTAACTGTGCCATCTGGATTGATGGTGTAAGTTGGGTTGCTTGCAATAATTTCTGTTATTTCTGTAACCAAATCGTCACGCTTACCTGTGAGTTGATCAATAATAAAAGCAATAAAATCTTCACTTGCTTTAAAAAGCTCACCTGCATCTGTGCCAAGCGCCGCAATCTTTTCTTCTGCCGTATAAACTCCATCAGACCAAACAAGATTATAAGTTTGCATCCAATTGCGAACCATTTGCTCTGGAATGCGAGACGTTTGAACTTTGATTCTTTGAGCGAATTGTTCTACGCTTGGTTTGATTTTTTGTGCTTTAAAGATTGACATAATTTTAATATTTAAATAATTTACTATACCATTTTGCAAAATTTCTGATTTCCTCTGCGATATCTTCGTTTAGAACATCAGACCAATCTGCATTTTTTGGCTTAGTTATACTTGATTTTACACTATGATTGCCAAAAATACCAAAATAACTATCATTTTCTACGATAGTTTTCTCAATTTTGTTGAAATCGTGTTGATATGTATCTTCGCCAATGTATGAATAGAATTTTTGCATTTCTGCGTCAGGGTTGTTACACAGGTCTTCGTATCGAATAAAAAGAATTTTGTCGTGGATACCTCTTTCAAAAAGATCGAGTGTTCTCTGTAAAGCAAGACCAACTGGTTGACTATGCAACCAATGATTAACCCTTTGTGATACTGTCATGTTTTCAATTTGGGCGGGATTGTCAATACCTTGTGGGCTGTGGCGATTATTTTCGTAAATACGCTCCATACTTGCAACGATACTACGCAAATCACGAACCAAGCAAATCATTTTTGGTTGTTCTCCAAGCCATTGTTCCACCCACTCATAATAATGAGTCCAACCGCGATTCTTGTCGCACACAATAGGCTTGTCTGTAATTGCATTGTAATAACCTTCTGCCATTGATTTGTTCATGCTCAAAAAAGCCTCCTGCATCAGTTTCTCATCTTGGCTTTTTACTTCTGGAAGATCATAGTTTGTTCTTGCGCCGAATTGATATTCCAAAAGCGGAGAAGTGACAGAACCGTAAATTCTTGGATTCTGGTTTAAGACACATTGGAAGAGTTCGCTTCCAGAGCGTGGCATACTAGCATTAAATACAAATTGTTTCATTACCTAATTATAATAATCAAGCACAAAAAATCAAAAAATAATCAAGATAAAGTTCCAAGAGAAAGCGATTGTATAGTGCCAGCGTTATTATAGTATAATGTTACTGCTGTGCCGTTCTTTTGGATAGCAAACATTCCGCGAGCAAGTTCGCCGTCAGCTTCGCTACCAGCAGTTGCGCCGCCGTCAGTTGGTGCGCTTGCACTATCTTCGATGGTCATAGCTACTTGACCGTTGGGGTGCATACGAATAGCAGTTGTGCGAGTAGTTGCGTTGCTCCAATAACCAGCTTCAAATGTATTCTGGACAGTGGTCTTCACACGATGACCAACAGCAGAAGAATTAGGTCCAGAAGCCGTGTTGTTATAACCTAAAGCACTAGAAAAATTTCCAGAAGACGTGTTGTTATAACCTAAAGTACTAGAAAAATTTCCAGAAGCCGTGTTGTGATAACCAAATGCAGAAGAATAATTTCCAGAAGATGTGTTGTTATAACCGAAAGCAGAAGTAAATCGACCAGAAGCCGTGTTGCCATAACCAAAAGCAGAAGAATAATACCCAGAAGCCGTTGTGTTGCCACAACCACAAGCAGAAGAACGATATGAAGAAGATGTGTTTTCATAACCAATAGCACTAGAATAGTTTCCAGAAGCTGTGTTGTTATAACCAAATGCAGAAGAATAGTTTCCAGAAGCCGTGTTGTGATAACCAAAAGCAGAAGTAAGTTCTCCAGAAGCTGTGTTTTGATAACCAATAGCAGAAGAATAATCCCCAGAAGCATTGTTGCCTCGACCGAAAGCACTAGAACCATATGCAGAAGCTGTGTTGAATTGACCAATAGCACTAGAACCGCCTACAGAAGCTTCGTTTCCATAACCGAAAGCAGAAGAATAAAACCCAGAAGCTGTGTTATTATAACCAACGGCAGAAGCAAGTAGTCCAGAAGCTGTGTTGCTATAACCAACAGCAGAAGAATTAGCTCCAGAAGCTGTGTTGCTACTACCAACAGCAGAAGAACTACTTCCAGAAGCTGTGTTGTTGTAACCGAAAGCAGAAGAAGATGCTCCAGAAGCTGTGTTGTTATAACCAAATGCAGAAGAATAATATCCAGAAGCTGTGTTATCATAACCAAATGCAGAAGAATAGTTTCCAGAAGCTGTGTTAACCTCACCAACAGCACTAGATCTAGTCCCAGAAGCTGTGTTATTATAACCAACAGCAGAAGCGCCACTATTCCCAGAAGCTGTGTTAAAATAACCAATAGCACTAGATCTGCTTCCAGATGCAACCTGCGTTGCACTACCGCGACTACTTTGAACATCCAAAGCATTAGCGCCGCGACTATTTCCAGTAAAATCACCAGCAACAATCGCCGTCCCATCTTTTTTAATCAATAAATTAGAAGGTGTAACGGCGCGAGTTGTATCAGTTGCGGCGTGAGCTTCTGTGTTTGTCGCCAATTCAACATGACCTTTTGTTGTGGTAGTTGCGCTAACAGCAACGTGGTCATCAACGTATTTTTTTGTTGATGGATGATAATCTGCGCTTGGTGTGTATGTTGCAGTTCTGGCGGTATTAAGATAATCGCCAGAATTGAAAGAGGCGATTGTTCCAATATCTGCTGGTTGCACAGAACTGTCGGCTAAATCAAGAGAATTATTAACGCTTGCATCTAGTTTTGTTTCGTCAATGCTGTCATCTTTAAGTGATGCTGTAATATCTTGTCCAACTAAGGTGAAGTCAATTTCGGTAGAATCCGTTACTGTCACTGCATCATGTCTTGCAGAAGTGTTAGCTGACACATCTGTATTATTGCTAACTTCTGTATCAAAGTCGCTAATCGTAGATGCTGTTTGTGTCCCTATATGAGTAGCTCTATCTAATAATACTCCGCTCGCAAGAGTCGCCGCAGAACCAGTTTCTGAATCTAATACATAGTTACCAGTTGCCGCATCAAGAACATTAATAGAGGTTCGCAAATCACCGCTAATTCCAGTGATGTATGTTTGCTGTGCAGTAGAAACGGGCTTGTCTAAATCGCTGGTGTTGTCATTTTTGTCTATAAACAAAGACGCTTTTATTCCGCTGATCTGCCCTGTTGTTGCTGTTGTAAGTTCTATTGACATTGGGTATATTTAAAAAATTAATTTTTATACATCAACAATCATTACACCTCTGTATGCAATTGGGGTTGGTAGACTGATGCGTATAAATGTATTCACTAGTATTTACACCGCATTGTTAAAAATATTTGCTATATTCAAGCATAACGTTCATATCAATTTTCTCGAAGGTTTTTAAAGGTAAAATTTCTTCAGGCATTTTAGACACTAATTTTGAGTTCATTAGGTTGTTTGTGGAAGACCAGTTATTTGTTAAAAACACATATTGATAAAAATAAAAGTAGGCGTTAGCGTTTTGTGCATATACCTTGTTGTCAAAAAGGTTGTATTTAGAAGAAAATTTTAATGCCCTCAATTCACAATCGCGCTCCAATGCTATATACTGCAAAATAGAACGCCAATTCTTCACCTCCCAAGAATCAGAATCCAAAGCCCACCAGAAATCATCTTCGCAGTTTGTGTATAGGGGGTCTTTTTCGACATCCTGCATAAAATGGCAAAATTCATGCACAAAAACTTCGGTGGAAAGGTCGTTTTTGATAGCGATAACCATTTTTTTAGTGGCATCTTCGTAATAACCACGACACTTGCATCCATCGGCTATTACAGTATTGGATTTTCTGAAATCAAAAATACCGCCGTGTTCGCGGCGGTATTCATCTGCAAAAGTGTAAAAATTCCTAAATTCTTGGCTATAATCTTCTAGATTTAAGTGCTTCACATAGTATTTTACACTTATTTTACATGTATTTAATGAGTTAGACTATGCGCCCATTCTTTTATACCCAATTTCATATCAATGATGCCGTCAGATTCGTATTCTCTCTGGAATTGTTTGAATTCTTCTTGGTTATCAAAAGAAGTCCAATGAGTGGGTAGGCTTTCATGCTGATCAGATAGATCAAGTATGTAATCAGAAAACTCTGGGCTATTTTCTCCAACCGCGACAACACCGTTTTTAAACAAGAAGGCTTTAATCATAATACGACTGATCATATGGGTTTTCATTGGTTTGTCAATAAAAAAAGTGTAATAAAAGACATGGTAGAGTATGACGAAATTAGGAACGAATTAAAAACTGGTGACATAGTTTTATTTGGCGGAAAAAGTTTTGTGAGTTGGTTAATTAAAAAAATAACCAAGAACAAATACTCTCATATTGGAATGGTATTAAAGATCGAAGGTTTTGATTTTGTCGCTCTTTGGGAAAGCACAACCTTGAATAATACGCCCGACATCTTCCAAAAGAAACGTAAAGGAGTGCAAATTATACAACTAAGCAATAGAATAGAAAACTACAAAGGTAGAGTGGCTATTAGGTTGTTGGGGGGATATGATTTTACAGAAAAAGATAATGAGATTATCTCAGAGTTGCGGCGCGAGATTAACGAAAAGCCATATGAAAAAAACTTATGGAGTTTAGCTAAGTCAGCTATTGACTTATCTTTTTTCGGCAAGAATAAAAAACAAGATTTAAGTAGTGTTTTTTGTAGTGAACTTGTCGCGGAGGCATATATGCGCCTTGGGTTAATTGAAGACAATCAAGTTTCTAGCGAATACACTCCCGCCGACTTCTCAGAGAAGGGTAAAATAAAAATGATAAAGGGTGTGTTAGGGCAAGAAATTATACTTAAAAAGTAATTTTCTTATTAGAGTTTAAAGAAACAAGCCAAGAAAAAACGCAAATTTAGCCGCCCAAGGTATCGTAGATAAACAATTTAAGTGTAAAATATATTATGTCAGATTATGCAGTTACAATCAGCTTGCCCGAATATAAAAGAGGTGATAGATGGAATGGTATTTCTTCTATTGGTCCTGTTGTAGTTAATTCTCAAACTCCAAGCTCCCCTCTCACAAGAATTAGAATGCACTTCATTCATAATTTGGGAGAGGTATTTAGACTTGATTCTGATACAGGGGTCAGCCCTGATGCTATTATCAATATTGATGATTCTGTTAACTGGCAAGCAAGTATACCAGAAGTAAATGAATTTCTGTCTATAAGTGGAGATTGGAAATGGGATATGGAATTTTACGAATCTGGAAAATCTGGACCATTGACTTTTTACCAAGGAGTTATTCACGTTTATGACGATGTGACAAAATGAGCTATAATATTGAATCCTCCATCAATATCTCTGGAATACACGTTGATGCTCCAGTTGATGTTGAGAATATCTTGATAGAATCTGAGGTGGTTTCTTCTACGAACACCATTTCAGCCCCATTATCTATCACAGGAGTCGCAATTGACGCGACAATTCATTCTAATCAAATAGTTATTGATGCGCCAATCTCTTTGGCTAGGGGAGAAAAAGGAGAAAAAGGAGATGCGGGTGACGCAAATTTTGTTAGTGGTTGGGTGAGCTTAGTCCAATCTTGGAGTGAGGTTCCAACTTTGAATACTGAGTTGGTTAGTGGCGATGTATATAATTATGAGTATGGCTCAACGACATATTATAGATTTGTTCCTGATCCATATTTTAGTAGTGGAGACATTTTTTATTCTTCTTTTTCTGGTGTTGAATTAAGTAATTTAATCGCTGTAAGGGCAAAAATGCTATAAGTATTCAGTTACCAATATAAGCTTTAATGTGTATTTATAATCAACACACAAAATATTAATTATTACTTATAATGGCTATCCAAGATGATTTTTCTGTTTCGTCAATTGGCGACATTCGATATACAGGTACTACCGCAACCTATACGGTTCTTGAACTTCATAGATATCTTCAAGACTTGGCTGATAATGCATCTGTTTCGGGCGACGATTTTCTCAGCATAACTAATGAAACGCCTTCTGATCGAGCTACCGACAATATTATTACGCTTTTAAATGGTTATAATATTGATGACACAGCCGCAGAAAAGCTTTATGATGGTTCTATCACACAGGACGGCGGAAACGTTCAATACTCTGGTCTACGTGTGCTGGGGGCTGTTAACAACAGCAACACTGAACTTCAAATCGTTCAAAACAATGCTGTAATTACTGCGTTTTGGGGCGATCAATCTTCTGGTGGTTTTAATGGCGATGCTGGCGCAGGTATTCTCATGCGTTGCTTGATTAAGTCTCGTAATGCTGGTGTTGATATTGATGGTAAACGTATTCGTGTGCAAGCTCGTCAATGGGGTGACTCTTATGACCTCTTCAACGTGACCCTTTCCGCAGGTGAGGCTGTTGCGGCTATTTCGACTACGCCAGACGCGCAGAATGATACTTCCCAAGCAACTGTTACTGCATATTCTCACGTTACGAATACCGAAGGTTTTCAAACGATTGATCTCGACAATGGTAATGGCGCTCGCGAATACTACTCTAAATGGACTTATGGTGCAAATACATCCAGCAATGGTCTAAAGGGTATTTGGGAATTTACCAAAGACCTTACAGGAACAGGCACTTCTAAAACTATTCACGGTATCAATGGAGAACTTTTTCTTGGTATCACTCATTCTTGGGCATACGATAATGAGTCGGGAAGCCAATTCCAAGAAGACGAAATCCTTTCTTGGGGTTCTGGTGCAACCGCTGGCACGGGGTTGCTTCTTGCTCTTGATGATGACGGCGCAACTGGCAACATGTATATCCAGCTTCTTACTGGTGTAATTCCTTCTGACGATGTAGAAATTACAGGCAATACATCTTCTACAACTTGCGATGTTGATGGCTCAGTAACCACACAAACCGTTCCTAAGCACTTTCTTGGTTCTTACACGGGAACAATCATTGGTGCGTATGGTATCGGTATTAATCCAGATGATCTTACCGCTTCTGATGCTTTAGAAGACCTTAGTAGCACGACTCAAAACCCGCCAAACAATGTGACGTTTACTGTTACTTCTATTGTTTCTGGTGAAGACTATGTTCTTGTTGGTCCTGAGTCTGGTGGCGTTCTTCAAACTGACCAATTTTCTCTTGAAGATTCCTCTTACTCTGGTGGCGAAGCAACAGTTACTTTGTCTGCATCAATTCCATCTGACACTCCAGCATCAGGCAGTTTCCGAGTATACGATGGCTCCAACTTTGTGAAGGTGACTTACACTGGATACTCTGGTGCGAACTTTACTGGATGCTCTGGTATGCCAGTAGCTTCCGCTTCTGCTGATGTATTCATCTCTTATATTGATAAGTTGGCAAGTTCAACTAGTGAGTCTTTCACTTCGGTTTTCTCTACCCCCCGCGCTCTTTTTGTTCGTATTCGTGACGGGGGCGGCGCTTCACCTATTAAAACATTTGAGACTCCTGCTACTTTAGGTTCTGCGGGAGGCTCTGTTTCGGCTATTAGAACTTCAGACGCATAAGAAGTAATTAAGTGACAACCATAACTTCAACATCAAACAGAGTTACAATTAGTGGAACTGATAAAGCTTTCACTTTCACAGGGGTTTACTTATGAGCTACAGTTATTCAGGCGGAGTTATAACTCAAACAGGCACCGAGACTGGCGATGATCAGCTTGCTGGATTGTCTGGTTTAACAGGAGTTACTACTAATACAGTAGGCGAACGTACTGTCTACAGCATAAATAGCAGTACTCGAATTAAATTTGATGGTACTTGCGTTATTGATCCACGTTATTGCGAATTAGAAACTAACCGATTGGGCGGTAGTGGAATCGTGGTAAATGGCACGCTTGATTTAGGCAAAGAGCTTACTTACACTTATGGCACGCAATATACAAGCGGAAGAGCTTTGAATATATTAGGTGGCAGTAACAGACCTTGGCAATCCATAGTTGATGTATATGGTACTCTAAATTGGTACGGTTGCGAGGTTGAAACAGGATCAGGTATTAACATCGAAAATGGTGGTACAATTAAAATTAGAGACGGCGTATTTATTAGCAGACTGGGTAATCATACTATACAACAAGGCAATACGATTATATTTAAGACGGGTAGTACCTCAGACATTATAGGACTAAAGAAAACGCTCACTGGGTCATTGGCTTTTGATAATAGCGCGGTAAACATTTTAGGGGC